>Ga0209370_1000075_pt1 | contig 255629 bp, 228 predicted proteins | sample AgamicAtPrz_FD_187164 | JGI IMG/M metagenome (GOLD analysis project Ga0209370, IMG submission 187164) | Agave microbial communities from Guanajuato, Mexico - At.P.rz (SPAdes) (version 2) | ecosystem: Host-associated > Plants > Phyllosphere > Phylloplane/Leaf | place: Guanajuato, Mexico...
GGTCGGGAACCGCCAGAGGGCGCGAGCCCCGGGATGGGGTATCGCGCCCGACCGGAAGCGAAACGCCGGAGGCAAGGGCAGCCCGCAGGGCCGGTTTTTTAGCCGGGAGCCGGGATGGTGAAGGGGGTGGCGGCGAACCCCCTTCACCCGTTCACGAGCGGCGGTGTTCCCATGTAAGTGCGGTGCCCCGGTGAACGGAACCTTTGCCGCAATCCCATAGATCTCATGCCCTAACGGTGGGTGCACTTCGTTTACCCACCCTACGATCACATCCGTAGACCCCGCAGATAAACGGCGGGTGCACTTCGTTTACCCACCCTACGATCACATCCGTAGACCCCGCAGGTAAACGGTGGGTGCACTCCGTTTACCCACCCTACAATTCCCCTACCCAGCCCGCATAAAAAAAGGGCCGATTCGCATCGGCCCTTTTCACTGTCTGAACAACGCTTACGCGGCTTTCGCTGCCAGCTCGCTTTCCGGACGTTTCAGGAAGGCGTACGCCAGACCCGCCACCAGGGTACCGGCAACAATCGCCAGCAGGTAACCCAGCACCGGCGTGATCGCGCCTGGGATCAGCAGCACGAACAGCCCGCCGTGCGGAGCCATCAGCTTAGCGCCTACCGCCATAGAGATGGCGCCGGTCAGCGCGCCGCCGACGATACAGCACGGCAGAACGCGCATCGGATCGCGCGCCGCAAACGGAATAGCGCCTTCGGAGATAAAGCACAGGCCAAGTACCAACGCGGCTTTACCGCCTTCCTGCTGTCCCTTGTCGAACTTACGACGCGCCACCAGCGTTGCCAGCCCCATCGCCAGCGGTGGCACCATGCCAGCCGCCATGATCGCCGCCATCGGTGCATAGGTCTGGGTGCTCAGCAGGCCCACGCCAAACGCGTATGCCGCTTTGTTCACCGGACCGCCCATGTCGGTACACATCATGCCGCCGAGGATCGCCCCGAGCAGGACCGCATTCGCTGTGCCCATCGTCTGCAGCCAGTGGGTCAGACCCGCCAGGATACCGGAAACCGGTTTACCGATGACGTAGATCATCGCCAGCCCCACCACCAGGCTTGAGATCAGCGGAATAATCAGGATAGGTTTCAGGGCTTCCATGCTGTTCGGCAGCTTCAGCTTCGTGCTGATTGCACGCGCCACGTAGCCCGCAAGGAAACCGGCAATGATACCGCCGATAAACCCGGAACCGGTGCTCACCGCCAGCATACCGCCGATAAGACCCGGCGTCAGACCCGGACGGTCAGCAATGGAGAAGGCGATAAACCCGGCGAGAACCGGCACCATCAGGGCAAACGCGGAGCCGCCGCCGATCTGCATCAGCGCCGCCGCCAGCGTACCTTCAACTTTAAAGGCTTCGATACCAAACACGAACGACAGCGCGATCAGCAGACCGCCCGCCACCACCATCGGCAGCATGTAGGAGACGCCGGTCAGCAGGTGACGATACGGACCCGCGCTCTCTTTTTTGTCAGAGGTTGCAGCAGCACTGCTCTGCCCCGCCGGCTGATACGGCTTCGCCTGGGCTACCGCTTTGTCGAACTCCTGAGCGGTTTTCTTCAGCGCCAGCCCGGTCGAGGTGCGGTACATCGGTTTACCGGCAAACTTCGCCAGATCCACTTCAATGTCCGCCGCCACGATCACCAGATCGGCATCGGCAATCTCTTCCGGGGTGATGGCATTGCCGGCACCCACGGAGCCACGGGTTTCCACCTTCGCCCACCAGCCGCGTTTTTTCGCTTCGGTTTCGATGGCTTCTGCCGCCATAAAGGTGTGCGCCACGCCGGTCGGACAGGCAGTCACCGCCACGATACGCTTCGCACCGCCCGCGTCAGGCTGCGGGGCGGCAACCGCCGCCGGTGCCTGATACGGCTGGGCCTTGTCTTTGGCTTCGCTCAGGAACAGCTCCGGGTGCGCCACGGCGCGATCGATATCGCCGAGGTACACTTTTTTGCCGCTCAGCGCGCTGTCGGCTGGCATTGCGCTGCCAACGACAATGGCCAGCTCGGCGTCATTCGGGTTGTCGATAATCTCAAGATGCGCTTTCTGCGCCGCGGCGCTGAGCAGGGTTTTCGCGATGTACGCGCGGGCCTGGCCCAGTCCGGATTCAATAATCAGCAGCGTTTTCATTATGCCTCTCCTGCTGTCAGTTAAAGGGTTTCAAGTCGACGCGCGCCATCATTGCGGCCAACTGGGTTCTGTCGGTGATACCGACGTTGCTCTGGCTCACCGCCAGCGCCGCGACGGCCGTTGCCAGACGCAACGTGTGCTCGCTTGATTCACGCATCAGCAGGCCGTAAATCAGACCGCCGACCATCGAGTCGCCGGCACCCACGGTGCTGACAACTTCAACGGAAGGCGGTGTGGCAATCCATTCGCCTGAGGCGTTAACCCACAGCGCGCCCTCTTCGCCCAGCGAAATCACCACGTGGGCGATCCCCTGCTCGCGAAGCGCGTGTGCGGCTTCAATCACATCTTTCAGCTCGGGCAGCTTGCGCCCGGCCCAGATTTCCAGCTCGCGGCGGTTCGGCTTCACCAGCCACGGCGAGGCTTTCAGTCCGGCCACCAGCGCATCGCGGCTGCTGTCGAAGATGATGCACGGGCACTGGCTGCGCAGACGCGTCATCCAGTCGGTGAAGGCTTCCGGACTGACGCCGGACGGCAGGCTGCCGCTGACGCAGACCATATCGAACTGGCCGAGCCAGCTCAGGGAGTCGGTAACGAAACGCTCCCAGTCTGCCGGGGTCACTTCAAAACCGGAGAAGTTCAGATCGGTGACTTCGCCATCTTTTTCCGTCAGCTTCACGTTGATGCGGGTACGGCCCTGCACCACCTGGAAGCGGTTGGCGATGCCCAGCTCGCTAAACAGCTGCTGAAAACCATCCTGGTTGTCTTTCCCCAGGAAGCCGCCGACGGTGACGTCGATACCGAGATCCTTCAGCACTTTGGCAACGTTGATGCCTTTACCTGCCGCATGCAGACCGGTGGTACGCACCAGGTTGACTTCGCCGCGCTCGATGTCTGCGCAGTAGCCGACCAGGTCATAGGCCGGGTTCAGGGTGATTGTGGCTACGCGTCTGCTCATGCTGCGCCCTCCCCAAGACCGGCGGCGATGGCGTCGCCAATCGCTTTCAGCGCCTGTTCAGCATCCTCGCCCTGGGCGGTGAAGCGCAGGCGATGGCCGTGCTTCACGCCGAGCGCCACCACTTTCATCAGGCTGCGACCGTTAGCCGGCTTGCCGCTGCCGTCGAGGTTGGTGACGGTAATATCACTGTTGAATTGTTTGATGGTGTTCACCAGCACGGTGCCCGGACGGGCGTGCAGACCGTGCTCATTGCGCACCGTAAACTCGGCGCTCAGCACGTCTTCAGCCAGCGCGTCGTCGCTGGTAAGCAGCGCCAGCAGCGTCGCGCTGTCGGCGTTCAGCAGGCGGTCAGCTTTGTTCGCCAGCAGCAGGTCGCTCAGACGGTTCAGCACGGCCAGCGGCTGATCGTCAACCACGGCCACGGTCAGCAGCAGCCCGACCGTCGCGCCGTGCTGTTCAAAAATGGTGGCCGGACGGCTGACGGCGATGGCGCTTGCCAGGTTGCCTTCCGGGCTGTCGTTCAGCCAGATGCCCTGACCGAGGTTCAGCGGCTTGCCGGTGATGGCGTTCGCCACGAAAGTGGCGTCAACCGCGCCCGCTTCGCTCAGACGCCCGGCGTTCAGCGCCTGCAGCGTTACCAGGTCGCTGGCGGCGATGTCGAGGGAGAACATCTCGTTATCCAGCTTCAGGCCGGAGACCTGCTTCTCGCCCATCAGCAGCGCGCGCAGCTCTTCCGCGGTAGTGGCGGTCTTCAGCGCCTCCGCCACGTTATCGTCGCTCAGTACGTGGGTCAGCTGACGCAGCAGGCCGAGGTGCTCATCGGAGCTGGCAGCGATGCCGATGGCGACATACGCCACCTGATCGTCGCCCCAGGGCACGCCCTGCGGGAACTGGAACACCTGCACGCCGGTTTTCAGCACCTGGTCGCGGGTGTCGGTGGTGCCGTGGGGAATCGCGATGCCGTTACCGAGGAACGTCGAGGTCTGCTGCTCGCGGGCCAGCATGCCGTTGACGTAACCATCCGCCACGTTTCCGGCCTGCACCAGCGCAGCGGCAATCTGACGAATCGCCTCTTCTTTATTACCGGCCTGCATGCCGGGATGAATGTCCTGCACAGATAATTCGAACATAGGTCTCCTCGCTTGCTGAAATTGAATCGTTTCAGCCATTCTGCGACATATCGCGCCAGCCCGTGGGTTCACGTCACTCTGGTCACGCTGAAACGTTTCAGGGAGTGTCATGATATCCAGTAAAGCTGGCAAGCAAAGTCGTGAATAGCGTGACAAAATTTAGATATGCCGCACAAATCTGATTTTAGTTGACGAATTAGCTGAAGTTGAGCGAGGCGGTTGATAAAAAAATTCAGCTTATGTTCAGCGGGGTTACAGCATCTATTAATGAGGGTGTTATGGGGCGGTCAGCGCTTCGAGGTGAATCAGGTACTCCATCGCCTGTTGGCGGGTGCGCCCGCACATTTCTGCGGCAGGCTGAAGCCCGGCGCAGACCTTTGGACGCAGCGGGGAGCCAAAGATTTTACAGCGCTGGTGCTGGTCAAGCTGAACGCAGGGGGTGTTAGCCGGCTTGCCGTTCGGCATACCCGGGATCGGACTGGAAATGGACGGGGCGGTGCAGCAGGCACCACAGTCTGAGCGGCAGTCCATTCGAGTCCTCATCGGTTTATTTACGCATAGCGCGGGCGAATAATGCTGCGCACACTACCCTGTTTACTGCCGCAACGCAAAAGCCATCAATTCCGCTTGCCTGCGCCTGACGCCGCGAGTACCTTGACGCGATATTTTTTGCCACTTTGAGGGATGTTTTTATGCCAAGAGCGAATGAAGTAAAAAAAGGTATGGCTATCAATTACAACGGCAAACTGCTGCTGGTAAAAGATATTGATATTCAGGCACCGAGTGCCCGCGGGGCGGCGACGCTGTACAAAATGCGTTTCTCCGATGTGCGCACCGGTCTGAAGGTGGAAGAGCGCTTTAAGGGTGACGATATTCTCGACACCATCAGCCTGTCACGTCGCCAGGTGACCTTCTCCTACGTGGACGGCAACGAATACGTGTTTATGGATAACGAAGACTACACGCCGTTCACCTTCAATAAAGAGCAGATTGAAGAAGAGCTGCAGTTCATTCCGGAAGGCGGTATGCCGGGCATCCAGGTACTGACCTGGGACGGCCAGCTGCTGGCGCTGGAGCTGCCGCAGACCGTGGATCTGGAGATCGTTGAAACCGCACCGGGTATTAAGGGCGCATCAGCCAGCTCGCGTACCAAGCCGGCCACGCTCTCTACCGGGCTGGTGATCCAGGTGCCGGAATATCTGGTCAGCGGAGAGAAGATCCGCATTCATATCGCGGAAAAGCGCTACATGGGCCGTGCCGACTGATAAAAAAAGGACAGCCTGGGCTGTCCCTTTTTTCGTTCAGCAACTTTACAGCAGTTCCGGGAACAGCGTCTTTTTCAACGCCAGCTCCACGCCCCGCACTTCCGCCAGCCCCTTCAGACGACCAATCGCCGAGTAGCCCGGGTTGGTTTTCTTACGCAGGTCGTCCAGCATCTGATGCCCGTGGTCCGGGCGGAACGGGATGGGACGCCGATCGCCAGCGTTTTTACGGCGCAGCTCCTCTTTCAGGATCGCCGCCACCACCGCCACCATATCCACATCGCCGCCAAGGTGCGCCGCTTCGTGGAAGGTTTTCGGGTTCGCTTCCCGGCAGGTTGAACGCAGGTGGGTAAAGTGAATGCGATCGCCAAAGGTTTCCACCATCTTCACCAGATCGTTATCCGCCCGCACGCCGTAGGAACCAGTACACATGGTGAAACCGTTGTGAATGCTGTCCACGGTGTCTTTCAGCCACTGCATATCCTCAATGGTCGAGACGATGCGCGGCAGGCCGAGGATCGGGCGCGGCGGATCGTCCGGGTGAACCGCCAGCCGGACGCCGGCCTCTTCTGCCACCGGCACGATAGCACGCAGGAAATACGCCATGTTTTCGCGCAGTGCCGCTTTATCGATGCCGGCGTATTCATTCAGGCGGGCGCGGAACTGGTCCAGGGTATAGCCCTCTTCTGCCCCCGGCAGACCGGCAATGATATTGGCCACCAGCTTCTCGCGATCTGCCTCATTCGCCTGGTTGAACCACACCTGGGCATCATGCTGCTCCGCTTTGCTGTAATCCGCCTCCGCGCCGGGGCGCTTCAGGATGTGCAGCTCAAACGCAGCAAATGCCGCCTGGTCAAAGCGCAACGCCTTCGAGCCGTCCGGCAGCTGATATTCGAGGTCGGTACGCGTCCAGTCGAGGATCGGCATGAAGTTGTAGCACACGGTATCGATGCCGCAGGCCGCGAGGTTGCGAATGCTCTGCTGGTAGTTAGCAATATGCTTATCGACGTTACCGGTATGGGTTTTGATCTCTTCATGCACCGGAATGCTCTCGACCACAGACCAGGTTAATCCTTTCTCGGCCAGCAGCGCCTGACGCGCTTTGATCTCTTCCACCGGCCAGACTTCACCGTTGGGAATATGATGCAGGGCGGTCACGACCCCAGTCGCGCCTGCCTGACGCACATCATCCAGCGAGACCGGATCCTTGGGGCCATACCAACGCCAGGTTTGTTCCATGCTTCACCTCGATAAGTTGTTATACCAATTTTCTAAACGTGCATGACGACTACCATACATGCTTTCAGTTAACGGTCAAATTTCCCGGCAGCATTGATTGATCCACCTCACATTCTGATCTTATTTACGGCTTACCAATTCAATTTGCTGTCATATAACTTTACACTGCGCTTTGTTAATCAATGGTTAAGCAGGTATGAAATAAATGAAGACAATTGCCTCCGCTCCGCTTCCCGAATCGGTTCGCCAGCCGCAGTACGACCGCAGCGCGTTACAAAACCGTATTGTCCACTTCGGCTTCGGTGCCTTTCACCGCGCGCATCAGGCGCTGCTGACGGACCGGGTGCTGAACCTGCAGGGTGGCGACTGGGGCATCTGTGAAATCAGCCTGTTCAGCGGCGAACAACTGATGACCGCCCTGCGCGCTCAGGATCATCTTTATACCGTGCTGGAAAAAGGTGCGACGGGTAACCAGGCCACGATCATCGGCGCGGTGAACGACTGCCGCAGCGCCACCCTCGACGGGCTGGAAGCGGTGATCGAGGCGTTTTGCGCGCCGCAGGTGGCGATTGTCTCCCTGACGATTACCGAAAAAGGCTACTGCATCGACCCGGCAACCGGCCGGCTCGACGTGACCAACACCCGCATCGTCCACGATCTGGAAAATCCGACCACGCCGCAATCCGCGCCCGGCATTCTGGTGGAAGCGCTCTACCGTCGCCGCAGCCGTGGGCTGTCGCCGTTTACCGTGCTCTCGTGCGATAACATCCCGGATAACGGCCACGTGGTGAAAAATGCGGTGCTGGGGATGGCCGAGAAGCGCGATCCGGAGCTGGCGCGCTGGATCGCTGCACACGTCACCTTCCCCGGGACCATGGTGGATCGCATTGTGCCCGCCGCCACGCCGGACTCCCTCGCTGAGATCGCCACCGCGTTGGGCGGCGTGGACGATCCGGTTGCCATCAGCTGCGAACCCTTTATCCAGTGGGTGGTGGAAGATAATTTTGTCGCTGGCCGCCCGGACTGGGAAAAGGTGGGCGTACAGCTGGTTTCCGACGTGTTGCCCTGGGAAGAGATGAAACTGCGCATGCTCAACGGCAGCCATTCGTTCCTGGCGTATCTGGGTTACCTTGCCGGGTATGAGCACATCAGCGACTGCATGGCCGACCCGCACTTTAAACGCGCCGCTCGCCAGCTGATGCTGGAGGAACAGGCACCGACGCTGCGCATCACCGATGTCGATCTGGCAGGTTATGCCGACAGCCTGATAGACCGCTTTGCCAATCCGGCGCTGAAGCACCGCACCTGGCAGATTGCGATGGACGGCAGCCAGAAGCTGCCCCAGCGCATGCTGGAGGGCATTCGCTGGCATCTGAAACAGGATCGTCCGTGGCCGCTGCTGGCGCTGGGCATTGCTGGCTGGATGCGCTACGTCAGCGGCACCGACGAGCGCGGGAATACCATCGACGTGCGCGACCCGCTGCGTGACGCGATTGACGCCCGGGTTGCCAGCAGCAACGAGGCCGGTCGCCCGGCGGCGCTGCTGCAGCTGAATGCCATCTTCGGCAGCGATCTGCCTGCCGATCCGCGCTTCGTCAGCGCCGTTCAGCAGGCCTGGGGTACCCTTTGCGAGGTCGGCGCCCGGGAGGCGGTTGCGCGCCTGGTCGGCTGATTTCCCTGCACTCCTCCACGGGCGTCCGTCGCGGCGCTCGTGTTTTTCCTTCTCTTTCTTTGCGTTTTTCGCCAGGATGTTCCGGCATTTTCCCGCGCCACGCCTGTGGCCTGAGCAAGTTCTGGAGTGACTGTGACAAAGACCTACCTGATTACCGGTTTCCTGGGTAGCGGTAAAACCACCACCATTCTGCATCTGCTGGCGAACAAAGATCCGGCGGAAAAATGGGCCGTGCTGGTCAACGAGTTTGGCGAAGTGGGCATTGACGGTGCGCTGCTCGCCGACAGCGGCGCATTGCTGAAAGAGATCCCCGGCGGCTGCATGTGCTGCGTTAACGGCTTACCGATGCAGGTGGGGTTGAATACCCTGCTGCGCCAGGGCAAGCCGGATCGCCTGCTGATCGAACCTACCGGGCTCGGCCATCCAAAACAGATCCTCGATATGCTTACCGCTGCGGTGTACGAACCCTGGATCGATCTGCGCGCCACTCTGTGCCTGCTCGACCCGCGTCAGCTGCTGGAGGAGCAGTACACCAGCAATGATAACTTCCGCGATCAGCTCACCGCCGCCGACATCATCATTGCTAATAAAGAAGATAAAGCCGACGCCAGCAGCACGGCAGCACTCGATGCCTGGTGCAAGGCCCATCTTGACGGGCGCGAGCTACGCTTTACCTCCCGGGGTGAAATCGATAGCGCCCTGCTGGACCTGCCTCGCAACGGCGCGCGTGAGGTGCCGTCCAGCGCAGCGCACCAGCACGGTCACAACATGGAACGCGGCCTCGGCGCGCTGAGCCTGCCGGGCCATCAGCGCTGGCGACGCAGCCTGAATCAGGGCCAGGGATACCAGGCCTGCGGCTGGATCTTTGACAGCGAAACCCAGTTCGACACCATCGGCGTGCTGGAGTGGGCGCGTCTCGCCCCGGTGGACCGTGTGAAAGGCGTGCTGCGCATCCCCGAAGGGCTGGTGCGGGTTAACCGGCAGGGCAACGATTTTCATATTGAAACCCAAAGCGTCGCGCCGCCGGACAGTCGAATCGAACTTATTACGTCGGGCGATGCGGACTGGAATGCGCTGCAATCCAGTTTGTTGAAGCTTCGTTTAACCGCATCGGACTAAGTTTGCGGCTGGATATTGACGTAGTGAATCACAATGAAAAAATGCCACCTGCTCCCTGTCCTGCTGCTTAACGCAGCGGGTTTCCTGCTGTTTTTCTCCTGGTATCTGCCCGCACAGCATGGTTTCTGGTGGCCGATTGACACCGGAGTGTTCCACTTTTTCAACCACAAAATCGTCGAAAGCCAGTCGTTTCTCTGGTTCGTCGCCATTACCAACAATCGCGCTTTCGATGGCTGCTCGCTGCTCTGCATGGGGCTGTTGATGCTGTGGTTCTGGCGGCAGGCAGACAAGGCGGGACGCCGACGCGTGGTGATGATTGGCCTGACCATGCTGATGACCGCCGTGGTGCTGAACGTGCTGGGGCAGTTCATCATTCCGGTACAGCGTACCAGCCCGTCGTTGAGCTTTGATGATGTGGTGCGGGTACGCGATCTGCTCCCAGCCATCCCCACCAAAGATGCCTCCCGCGACTCGTTCCCGGGGGATCACGGGATGATGCTGCTTATTTTTGCCTGCTTTATGTGGCGTTATTTTGGTCAAAAAGCGTTCGCTGTGGCACTGGTTATTTTTGTGGTGTTCGCATTGCCGCGAATGATGATTGGCGCGCACTGGTTTAGCGATATTTTCGTCGGTTCTTTATCGGTGGTGTTAATTGGTTTGCCCTGGGTGTTATTAACCCCATTCGCAGATAAGGTTATTGCTCAACTTACTCACCGATTACCCGGCAAATATAAACAAATTGATAACAAATAAATAAACTTCCATAACAAAAATCCCCCGTTATCACGTCGGTAACGGGGGATTTTTTTGTCAGCGAAACGGTGGTGTTTCAGTCAATTTCAGTAAAGTCACGCTTTTAGAAGGGGATAGACGCCAGCCCGCGTGATGCCTGGCCTGCGGCAAAATAACCGATTCACATCCTGCATCACAATTTCTTATAAAAAAACGCATAAAAACTCTCGCATTGACTATGTCGATCGGGTAGTCTCACTCGGGTTTCGCCGTTCTGGCACGTTTTGGTAAACGTCTGAATTTTTTTGTGCGTTAAACCACAGTTTCTCATTCAGGTATTTGTCTGCAATTGCGGCGCTAATTAGTCTCGTCACGTTTGGCATTTTTATAACGATTTTTATCGTTAAGGACATCAAGGGAAAATAAATAACATGGTCAAATCTCAGCCGATTTTGAGATATGTATTGCGGGCGATCCCCGCCATAGCAGTCGCGGTTCTGCTTTCAGCATGTAGCTCAACAAACACCGCCAATAACATGCATTCTGAGACGCATGCAGTGAACGAGAAAGATGGTTTTCTACTGCAAGCCTCTCAGGATGAATTTGAAGAGATGGTCCGAACGCTGGATGTTAAAACCCGCCTTATGGATCAGTACGCCAGCTGGAAAGGCGTTCGTTACCGCATGGGTGGCAGCACCAAAAGCGGCATCGATTGCTCCGGTTTCGTACAGCGCACCTTCCGCGAACAGTTTGGCTTAGAATTACCGCGTTCCACGTATGAGCAGCAGGAAATGGGCAAATCCGTCTCCCGCACCAGCCTGCGTACCGGCGATCTGGTTCTGTTCCGTGCAGGCTCTACCGGCCGTCACGTCGGGATCTACATCGGCAACAACCAGTTTGTTCATGCTTCCACCAGCAGTGGTGTGATGATTTCCAGCATGAACGAGCCGTACTGGAAAAAGCGCTATAACGAAGCGCGCCGGGTACTCAGCCGCTCCTGATACCGCGTTGCCATTCAATCCCTTGATGTCAACGAGACTACGCTAAAACGCTGCTTCGGCAGCGTTTTTTTATGGCCGGGCCGATAATCCGATGACGGTGGTGATTAAGGTGGGCTATAGTCTGCGAAGCGCTATATCTGTCCCTGCCATCCGTGCGGGGAGGCGACTGAGGATGTCTTAACCTATGCTCACACGCTACCTGTCGAGCCCGAAAAAAATTCTCATCCTGAGCCTGCTTTATGGCCTGCTGGCTGCATTACTGGTCGCCGGCATTCACGCTTTTTATCAGCATGCCAAACGCGAACAGCGTTACCAGGTTCTGATAAACGATCTCAGCGTCTATCTCGAAAGCTATTTTCGCGAATTAAAAGTCACCGCCGATAATATTCAACCCCTGACGGCGTCCACCTGCCGCGACGTGTCCGCCGAGCTGACGTCCCGCTCCGCGTTTCATGTTAACGTGCGCGCGTTTCTGCTGGTCAAAGATGAAATAGCCTACTGCTCATCGGCAACCGGTGATATGTCGCTGCCGCTGAACGAATTCGTTCCGGATATCGATCAGAATAAGGATATCGACATCAGCTTCCTGGAGGGGACGCCGATGCTGCCCGGCAAGCCCGCTATTGCCGTCTGGTTTCGCAATCCGCTGCTGGCGGGCCGCGGGGTATTTACCACCCTTAACGTCAACCTGACCCCCTATCTGCTCTACACCTCGCGCCAGCGCGATATCGCCGGGGTGGCGCTTATCGTCAATGGTAAAGCCCTCACCACCTTCTCGCCCAACGTGATCCCCGCCAGTGAACTGCCGGATACCCGCATTGGTGAGAGGCCGCTGCCCGGCTATCCGGTCTCGTTTGCACTCTATGGCGATCTCTGGCCGACGGATGATATTCAGATCTCAGTGCTGCTCGGCTTGTTTGTCGGGGTACTGACCACGCTTCTCAGCGGTTACATGCTTAATTTGCGTCTGCAACCGGGGCGCGAAATCTTGAGCGGTATCAAGCGCAACCAGTTTTACGTGGTGTGGCAGCCGGTGGTGGAGTCCGCCAAACTGCGGGTCACCGGCGCGGAGGCGCTGCTGCGCTGGAAGCATCCTCAGGCCGGAGCGATCCCCCCCGATGCCTTTATTGGTTACGCGGAAGCGCAGGATCTGATTGTTCCCCTGACCCGCCATCTGTTTAAGCTGATTGCCGCCGATGCCACCACGTTGCAAACCGTGCTGCCGCCCGGCGCGAAGCTCGGGGTCAATATCGCGCCTGGCCATATGCACGCTCCGTCCTTTAAAGATGACGTGCTGCGCTTTCTTGCCTCCCTGCCCCACGGCTACTTCCAGCTGGTGTTTGAAATTACCGAACGCGACATGCTTAAGGAGACGGAAGCGGCCTCGCTGTTCGACTGGATCCACCAGCAGGGCATTGAGATTGCGATTGATGATTTCGGGACCGGCCACAGCGCGCTGATTTATCTCGAGAAATTTACCCTCGATTTTCTGAAAATCGATCGCGGTTTTATCAATGCTATCGGCACCGAAACGGTCACCTCGCCGGTGCTGGATGCGGTGCTGACGCTGGCCAATAAGCTCAATATGACCACGGTCGCGGAAGGGGTTGAAACGCCGGAACAGGCGAAATGGCTGCGCGCGCGCGGCGTGAATTATCTGCAGGGTTATCTGTTCAGTTATCCGCTGACGGTGCGCGAACTGGTCATCTGGCAACGCAACCGCGTTCTGCCTGAGGAGTAGCATGGGGTTTCACAATCGACACCCCGTCACTTATTATGCAGCAGGCCGGGCGCTCGCCCGTGAATTCGCACTGGTTAATAAGGATACTGCCCTGCCATGATTGCGCGTATTGCGATAGTGCTGATGAGCCTGGTGTCACTCCCGGGTCTGGCAGCCACCATTGAAGAGGCCGAGGCGTTTGCGGTCATCGGCGAGCCGAAATATGCCGTTGACTTCACCCACTATGATTACGTCAACCCGGCGGCCCCCAAAGGCGGCAGTATCACGCTGGCGAAAATCGGCACCTTCGATAACTTCAACCGCTTTGCGCTGCGCGGCAACCCGGGCGAACGTACTGGCTCGCTGTACGACTCGCTCTATACCACCTCTGACGATGAACCCGGCAGCTACTACCCGCTGATTGCCGAATCAGCACGCTATTCCAGCGACTACGCCTGGGCCGAGATCGCCATCAATCCCCGGGCGCGCTTTCACGACGGCACGCCCGTCACTGCCCGCGACGTGGCGTTTACCTTTCAGAAGTTTATGACCGAGGGCGTGCCGCAGTTTCGTATCTTCTATAAAGGTACCACGGTAAAAGCCATCGCCCCGCTGACGGTGCGCATTGCGCTGGGCGAGGCCGGAAAAGAGAAACTGCTTAGCCTGTTCACACTCCCGGTCATGCCGGAGAAATACTGGCAAAGCCGCAAGCTCAGCGACCCACTGCCGACGCCGCCGCTTGCCAGCGGGCCGTATAAAATCAGCGCCTGGCGCATGGGCCAGTACATCACCTATTCCCGGGTGAAGGACTACTGGGCGGCGACGCTGCCGGTCAATCGTGGCCGCTGGAATTTCGATACCGTACGCTATGACTACTATCTCGACGATAACGTCGCCTTTGAGGCCTTCAAAGCCGGTGCGTTTGATTTCCGCACCGAGTCGAGCGCGAAAAACTGGGCCACACGCTATATCGGGCGCAACTTCACCCAGGGCTATATCACCAAAGAGGAGCAGCCCAACACTTCCGCCCAGGACACGCGCTGGCTGGCGTTTAATATCCAGCGCCCTCTGTTCAGCGACCGCCGGGTGCGCGAAGCGATTACGCTGGCCTTCGACTTCGAATGGATGAACAAAGCGCTGTTCTACGGGGCATACAGCCGTGCCAACAGCTATTTCCAGAATACCGAATATGCCGCCCGCGGCTACCCGGACGCCGCCGAACTGACGCTGCTGGCACCGATGAAAGCCGACCTGCCACCAGAGGTGTTCACCGCGATCTACCAGCCGCCGGTGTCTAAAGGCGACGGCTTCAACCGCGATAACCTGCTCAAAGCCACGGCGCTGCTGAAAAGCGCCGGCTGGGAAATAAGGAATCAGAAGCTGGTGAATGTGAAGACCGGTCAGCCGTTTCGCTTTGAGCTGCTGCTCTCGTCAGGCGGCAATAACCAGTGGGTGATCCCGTTCCAGCATAATCTTGAGCGTCTCGGCATCACCCTCGATCTGCGTCCGGTGGACAACTCGCAGATCACCAACCGCCTGCGCAGCCGGGATTACGACATGATCCCGACGCTCTACCGCGCCATGCCGTTTCCTGGCTCTGACCTGCAGTTCTCCTGGGCGTCGCAATATATCGACTCCACCTATAACTCGCCCGGGGTCAGCAACCCGGTTATTGACCAGCTGATTGAAAAAGTGATTGCCCGTCAGGATGACAAAGCGGCCCTGCTGACGCTGGGGCGGGCGCTTGACCGGGTCCTGACCTGGAACTATTACATGATCCCGATGTGGTACATGGCCTCCGACCGCTTTGCTGCGTGGGATAAGTTTTCCCGCCCGGCGGTGCGCCCGGTCTACGATCTCGGGCTGGACAACTGGTGGTATGACATTAATAAGGCAGCAAAACTGCCGGAAGCGCGGCGCTAAGGAGCAAATGTGGGAGCCTATCTTGTTCGACGCCTGCTGCTGCTGATCCCGACGCTGTGGGCAATCATCACCATTAACTTTTTCATCGTGCAGATAGCCCCCGGCGGGCCGGTGGATCAGGCTATCGCTGCCCTGCAGTTTGGCGACAGCAGTACGATGCCGGGCGGCGGCGGCGAAGGCATGGGCAGTACTCACGCCCGCACGGGCGTAGCGACTCCCGGCGACAGCCAGTACCGCGGCGCACGCGGCCTCGACCCGGAAGTGATCGCCGAAATTACCCATCGCTACGGCTTCGACAAGCCGCTGCACGAGCGCTATTTCCAGATGCTCTGGAACTACGTGCGCTTTGATTTTGGCGACAGCCTGTTCCGCAGCGCGTCGGTGCTGCAGCTGATAAAAGAGAGCCTGCCGGTTTCCATTACGCTGGGGCTGTGGAGCACATTGATTATTTATCTGGTGTCGATCCCGCTCGGTATTCGCAAGGCGGTGCACAACGGCAGCAGCTTCGACGTCTGGAGCAGTGCGGCGATCATTATCGGCTACGCCATCCCGCCATTTCTGTTCGCGGTGCTGATGATTGTCTTTTTTGCCGGCGGCAGCTATTTCGACCTCTTCCCGCTGCGCGGACTGGTGTCAGCAAACTTCGACACCCTGCCGTGGTACGGCAAAGTCATCGACTACCTCTGGCACATCACCCTGCCGGTGCTGGCGACGGTGATCGGCGGCTTTGCCGCGCTTACCATGCTGACCAAAAATTCGTTTATGGATGAGATCCGCAAACAGTACGTGGTTACCGCCCGGGCAAAAGGCGTGCCGGAGCGGCAGATCCTCTGGAAGCATGTGTTTCGCAACGCCATGCTGCTGGTGATCGCCGGTTTCCCGGCCACCTTTATCAGCATGTTCTTTACCGGATCGCTGCTGATTGAAGTGGTGTTTTCCCTCAACGGCCTCGGGCTGCTGGGTTACGAAGCGACGGTGTCGCGCGATTATCCGGTGATGTTCGGTACGCTCTATATCTTTACGCTGGTGGGGCTGCTGCTCAATATTCTGAGCGACATCACCTATACCCTGGTGGACCCACGCATTGATTTTGAGGGACGCGGATGAGCAGACTTAGTCCGGTAAACCAGATGCGCTGGGCGCGCTTTCGCCGCAACCGCCGCGGCTTCTGGTCGCTGTGGATCTTTCTTGTCATTTTCATTCTCAGCCTCGGCGCCGAGCTGGTGGCGAACGACAGGCCGCTGGTCGCCCGCTATGAAGGCCAGTGGTATTTTCCGGTGGTAAAAAATTACAGCGAAAGCGACTTCGGCGGCCCCTTCGCCACGGCGGCGGACTTTCAGGATCCGTGGCTGCGCCAGCAGCTCGACCAGCGCGGCTGGGCGCTGTGGCCGCCGGTACACTTCAGCGGCAGCTCCATTCATTTCGCCAGCCGCGAGCCGTTCCCCTCTCCGCCTTCGCATGAAAACTGGCTCGGTACCGACGCCAACGGCGGCGACGTGCTGGCCCGCACGCTCTACGGCACGCGCATCTCGATCCTGTTTGGTCTGATGTTGACCCTGCTCTCCAGCGTTATTGGCGTGACGGTGGGCGCGATTCAGGGCTACTACGGGGGCAAAATCGATCTCTTTGGCCAGCGCCTGATTGAGATCTGGTCCGGGATGCCCACGCTGTTTCTGATTATTTTGCTCTCAAGCGTGGTGCAGCCGGGCTTCTGGTGGCTGCTGGCCATTACCGTGCTGTTCGGCTGGATGAGCCTCGTGGGGGTGGTGCGCGCCGAGTTTCTGCGCACCCGTAACTTCGATTATATTCGTGCCGCCCAGGCGCTCGGCGTCAGCGATCGCAGCATCATCTTTCGCCACATGCTGCCCAATGCGATGGTCGCCACCCTCACCTTCCTGCCGTTCATCCTGTGCGGATCGATTGCGCTGTTAAGCTCTCTCGATTTCCTCGGTTTCGGCCTGCCGCCCGGTTCAGCATCGCTGGGTGAACTGCTGCTGCAGGGCAAAAACAATCTGCAGGCACCCTGGCTGGGTATTACCGCCTTCTTCTCGCTGGCGATCCTGCTGTCGCTGTTGATCTTTATTGGCGAAGCCGTGCGCGACGCTTTCGACCCGAGTAAGGCTGCCTGATATGACCGCTCCGCTGCTGACCATAGAGAATTTATCGATTGCCTTTCGCCAGAACGGCGTTGAGCGCCAGGTGGTGCACGACCTGTCGCTCAGCGTTGATGCCGGTGAGACGCTGGCGCTGGTGGGGGAATCCGGCTCCGGCAAAAGCGTCACCGCGCTGTCGGTGCTGCGGCTGCTGCCTTCCCCGCCGGTGGTGTATCCGCAGGGCAGCATTCGCTTTCGCGGCCAGTCGCTGCTGGACGCCGACGAGCGCACTCTGCGCGGGGTGCGCGGTAACCAGATTGCCATGATCTTTCAGGAGCCGATGGTGTCGCTCAATCCGCTGCACACCCTGGAAAAGCAGCTCTATGAAGTGCTCTCCCTGCATCGCGGTATGCGCCGGGAAGCGGCCCGCGCCGAGATCCTCACCTGTCTCGATCGGGTGGGCATTCGCACGCCGCGCGCCCGGCTCAACGACTATCCGCATCAGCTTTCCGGCGGGGAGCGCCAGCGGGTGATGATTGCCATGGCGCTGCTGACGCGTCCGGCCCTGCTGATTGCCGACGAGCCAACCACCGCGCTGGACGTCTCGGTCCAGGCTCAGATCCTCACCCTGCTGGCGGAGCTGAAGCAGGAGCTGAACATGGGGCTGCTGTTTATCACCCATAACCTGACGCTGGTGCGCCGCATCGCCGACAACGTGGCGGTAATGCACGATGGACGCTGCGTGGAGCGCAATACCCGGCAGGCGCTGTTCAGCGCCCCGCAGCACGACTACACCCGGCGGCTACTGGCGGCGGAACCGGATGGCGAGCCTGTCCCGCTGGCAGCGGACGCCCGCGTGCTGCTGGCGGTGCGCAACCTCAACGTCGCCTTCGCGATCAGAAAAGGTGTGCTGCGCCGCACCGTCGGACATCATCACGCGCTGAAGCAGCTGAACATCACCCTGCGCGCCGGAGAGAGTCTCGGGCTGGTGGGCGAGTCCGGCTCCGGAAAAAGCACGACCGGGCTGGCGCTGCTGCGGCTTATCAAGTCCGGTGGCGATATTATTTTTGACGGACAGCCGCTGCACCAGATGAACCGCAAGCAGCTGTTGCCGCTGCGCCACCGCATCCAGGTGGTATTCCAGGATCCGAACTCCTCGCTCAACCCGCGGCTTGACGTGCAGCAGATTATTGCCGAAGGGTTACGCGTGCATCAGCCGTCGCTGGATGCGGCGGCTCGCGAGGCGGCCGTTATCAGCGTGATGCAGGAAGTGGGGCTTGATCCCGAGACGCGCCATCGTTATCCGGCGGAGTTTTCCGGCGGCCAGCGTCAGCGCATCGCCATTGCGCGCGCCCTGATCCTCAAACCGGAACTGATCATTCTGGATGAGCCGACCTCATCGCTCGACCGCTCGGTGCAGGCCCAGATCCTTACCTTACTGAAAGCGCTGCAGGCGCGTCACGGCCTGGCGTATATCTTTATCAGCCATGATTTACAGGTTGTGCGTTCGCTGTGCCATCAGGTCGCAGTGCTGCGCCAGGGCGAGGTGGTTGAACAGGGGAAATGCGACGAGATCTTCACCTCGCCGGGCGCGGAGTACACGCGAGAGCTGCTCGCGCTGCGCTAGATCAGACAGGGTTGTTGGCAGAGAAGCTTTCGGCGATTGCCACGCCAAAGTTTTTTAACCGCCCGGTCGCGGCGAATTCGTCCTGGCGTTTGACGAACAGGCAGGGTTCGCCCTCGCACTCCAGCACCGAACACTCTACGGCGATATCGCTCAGCGCCTGGCTCAGCTTCTGCATCACCACCCAGGCATTTTCGCCGTCGGCGCTCAGCAGCTTCAGCGCGATAAGGCTGTTGTCGCCGGCCTGGCCGTTTTGCGGAATCGGTTCGACTTTAGTGCCTGCGGAACCCGCCAGCCAACGAAAGCTCTGCGGCAAGCGATGGACGATGGAGAGTTGTAACGTATTCAAAATGGTGTCCCCGGATATCATAAAAACAGCTCATCATGCGCGCGGCAAAGTTAATACAATGTTGCATTAATGTTCAATGTTCGCAACATTTTTGCTCACCAGCCAAAGCACATTTCGCGTTACCCTTTCACTATCAGGGTCTTATTTTTGTGCTCTGGCACGCATTTTCGCGCTATATGTAACGCGTTCTGGACGCTAACTCAACCTTTTTCACCTACAAATTTATGACTTTTTACTGCCAGCGCTTTTACATTCAGGAAACAAATTAATCGATTCGCTATCATCAACGGCAGCAAAAAGGGGACCGCTGGTCCCCTGAAATCGACAGGCTGTTACTTCAGGCTGTGCGCTTCGGACGGCTGGCGTACAGATAGAAGAAGATCGAGCAGCTGGCGCAGATGGCAATGGAGAGCAGCATCGGCCAGGCGGTGGTGAAGGTTGCCAGCGACAGCAGCGCGCCGGTAATCGCCCCGATGCCGAAGCGGAAGGTGCCCGCCAGCGACGATGCGGTGCCGGCCATATGCGGGAACTCGTCAAGGATCACCGCCATGGCATTGGACGCCACCATCGAGATACAGCCGACAAACACCGCGATCCCCAGCACCAGCGTCCAGAACCCGACGTCCAGCAGTGCCGTTACCACCATCCATATCGCCATCACAAACTGGATCCACAGCCCGGTGCGGAACATGTTCAGCGCCCCGACGCGGCGCACGAAGCGGCTGTTGATGATGGTCATAATGAACAGGAACACGATATTCAGCGCAAAGTAATAGCCGAAGTGCTGGGGCGAAACGTGATTCAGCTCGATGTAAACAAACGGCCCGGCGCTGAGGAACGAGAACATCGCCGCAAAGCTGAAGCCGCTCGCCAGCATGTAGCTCAGCACGCGCTTGTGACGGAACAGCGCAGCGAAATTACCCACCGTGGTGCGCAAGTGAAACTTCTGACGCTTCTCCACCGGCAGGGTTTCGTGGATCAGGAAGTAGATCATGCCGCAGGCCAGCAGCGCCATCACCGCAAGGATCCAGAAGATATAGTGCCAGGTAAACCACACCAGCACCGCGCCCCCGACCATCGGGGCCACCAGCGGCGCAACGGTGGTGACCAGCATGACGAACGACATCATGCGCGAGAACTCCTCTTTCGGGTAGATATCGCGCATCAGGGCGTTGATCACCACGCTCGCCGCCGCTGCCGCCAGACCGTGCACGAAGCGCATGGCGATCAGCTGGTCAATGGTGCTGGAGAGCGCACAGGCCATTGCGGCAAAAGCAAACACCAGCGTGCCGCCCAGCACTACCGGCTTGCGGCCAAAGCTGTCGGCCATCGGGCCGTAAAACAGCTGTCCCACTGCAAAGCCCAGGATATAGGTGCTGAGGGTCATCTGCGCGCTGCCCGCCGGTACGCCGTACTCGTTAGCAATGACCGGCAGCGCCGGAAGATACATGTCGATCGACAGCGGCATCAGCATGGCCAGCAGGCCAAGAATAAATACAATCCCCAGCGATGAATTCTGCCTGGATGTCACAGTGTTCTCCTGAATTAACGTGAAGGCGTAATGGCGAGAGCAATCTCTTCGTCGGTCAGCGGACGGTATTCACCAGGTTCCAGTTCCGGGTCGAGCACCACCTCGCCGATGCGCTCGCGGTGCAGCCCGACGACGTGGTTGCCCACCGCCGCGAACATACGTTTCACCTGGTGGTAGCGCCCTTCGCTGATGGTTACCCGCGCTTCGGTCGGGGTGATGATCTCCAGCGTCGCCGGTTTAGTGAGATCTTTTTCATTGTGCAGCTGAATACCCGCCGCGAACTGCGCCACGGTTTCGTCGCTCAGCGGCGCATCCAGGTTCACCAGGTAGGTTTTCTCACAGTGGTGGCGCGGAGAAGTAATGCGGTGCGACCACTGGCCGTCATCGGTAAGCAGCACCAGGCCGGTGGTATCGATATCCAGACGCCCTGCGGCGTGCAGCTTGTACGCCATCGGCTCCTCGATGAAATAGAGGATCGTCGGGTGATCCGGATCGTCGGTGGAGCAGACGTAGCCCTCTGGCTTGTTGAGCATGAAATAGCGCGGGCCGCGCTGCTGTGCCAGCGTATTGCCCTCGTAGGCCACCTCGTGTTCTGGCAGAATTTTGAAGGCGCTGTCTCTTACGATGTCGCCGTCTACGGTGACGCGGCTGGCGCGGATTTCACGCGCGGCCAGTGCGCGGCTGATTTCGAGCTGTTGGGAAATAAACTTATCGAGTCGCATTAAATCTGATTGCCTGTTGCGCGTTTCGCTGTGTCGGAGGGGCAAAACGCTGAAAAGAAGAAGGTATAAGGAGTAACGCGTCCAGTATAACGAGACTGGGATTGCTCACAAGGCAAAAGCCATATTTCCCCGGCTTTTCATGCCATAATGGCACGGTGTGATCATTATTACGGTTTGAGATGTCTTTTACTCTTCGCCCCTATCAGCGCGACGCGGTGGACGCCACCCTGCGCTACTTCCGTCAACATCAGACGCCTGCGGTTATCGTCCTGCCCACCGGGGCGGGAAAAAGTCTGGTTATCGCCGAGCTGGCGCGGGTCGCGCGCGGGCGCGTGCTGGTGCTGGCGCACGTCAAAGAGCTGGTGGCGCAAAACCACGCTAAATACCAGGCGCTGGGGCTGGAGGCGGACATCTACGCCGCCGGCCTGTCGCGTAAAGAGAGCCAGGGAAAAGTGGTGTTCGGCAGCGTGCAGTCGGTGGCGCGTAATCCCGACCACTTTCAGGGCGCGTTCTCCCTGCTGATTGTCGATGAGTGCCACCGCATCAGCGATGACGACGACAGCCAGTACCAGCAGATCCTTGCCCATCTGCGCAAGGCCAATCCGCAGCTGCGCCTGCTGGGGCTGACCGCGACGCCCTACCGCCTCGGCAAAGGCTGGATCTATCAGTTCCACTACCACGGCATGGTGCGCGGCGACGCGAAAGCGCTGTTCCGGGACTGCATCTACGAGCTGCCGCTGCGCTATATGATTAAGTACGGCTATCTGACGCCGCCGGAGCGCCTTGATATGCCGGTGGTGCAGTATGATTTCAGCCGTCTGACGGCCCAGTCCAACGGCCTGTTCAGCGAGGCAGACCTCAACCGCGAACTGAAAAACCAGCAGCGCATCACGCCGCACATCATCAGCCAGATTATGGAGTTCGCTCAGACGCGCAAAGGGGTGATGATTTTTGCCGCCACCGTGGAGCACGCGCGGGAAATCACCGGCCTGCTGCCAACCGATGAAGCCGCGCTGATCACCGGCGACACGCCCGGGCCGGTACGCGATGAGCTGATTGAGGCGTTCAAAGCCCAGCGCTATCGCTATCTGGTGAACGTGTCGGTGCTGACCACCGGGTTTGATGCGCCGCACGTCGATCTGATCGCTATTCTGCGCCCCACCGAATCGGTCAGCCTGTATCAGCAGATCGTCGGGCGCGGCCTGCGCCTCGCGCCGGGCAAAATCGACTGCCTGATCCTCGATTATGCCGGTAACCCGCACGATCTCTACACCCCGGAAGTGGGCAGCCCGAAAGGGAAAAGCGATAACGTCCCGGTGCAGGTGTTCTGCCCGGACTGCGGCTTTGCCAACACCTTCTGGGGAAAGACCACCGCGGACGGCACGCTGATCGAACACTTTGGCCGCCGCTGCCAGGGCTGGTTTGAGGATGACGACGGCACGCGCGAGCAGTGCGACTACCGCTTCCGCTTTAAAAACTGCCCGAGCTGCAATGCGGAAAACGACATTGCGGCCCGCCGCTGCCGCGAGTGCGACCAGGTGCTGGTTGATCCTGACGATATGCTGAAAGCCGCGCTGAAACTGAAAGATGCACTGGTGCTGCGCTGCGGCGGTATGGCGCTGGCGAGCGGTGCCGACGACAAGGGCGAGTGGCTGAACGTCACCTATTATGATGAAGAGGGTGCCGACGTCAGCGAACGCTTCCGGTTGACCACCCCGGCCCAGCGCACCGCCTTTGAACAGCTGTTTATCCGCCCGCATACCCGCACGCCCGGCGTTCCGCTGGCGTGGAAAAACGCCGCGGACATCCAGCGGCAGCAGGCACTGCTGCGCCATCCCGACTTTGTGGTGGCGCGTAAAAAAGGTCACTACTGGCAGGTACGCGAGAAGGTGTTCGACTACCAGGGGCGTTTCCGGCGCGCCAATGAATTGCGCGGCTGAGGCTGTTTTCGTTGCTGCTGCCTGAAAACAAAGCTATAATGCCGCCCGCTTTTGCATCCGCAAAGCAGAACAATCGCCTGTTGCTGGGTCGCCTGTAACAGGTTTTTTATTTGAAGAGAGACAGCAATGTTCACTATCGAAGCACAAGCACGTAAAGAGCAGGGTAAGGGTGCGAGCCGCCGCCTGCGCACAGCGAACAAGTTCCCGGCCATCATCTATGGTGGTTCTGAAGCGGCAATCGCCATCGAACTGGATCACGACAAAGTAATGAACATGCAGGCGAAGCCTGAGTTCTACTCTGAAGTTCTGACCATCGCTGTTGACGGTAAAGAAATCAAAGTTAAAGTTCAGGCTGTACAGCGTCACCCGTACAAACCTAAACTGTCCCACATGGACTTCGTTCGCGCGTAAGTGCAAATGAAACCAGAAAAAACGCCGCTTATGCGGCGTTTTTTTATGGCTGAATCAGGGCGGCGTACCGCCCGGTGTTATTTGCCCGAGGTGCGGCGCTGAAGCTGATCGCGCAGGTTCGGCGGCGTACCCTTGATGGTCAGGGTATCGGTGGCCGGGTCCCAGAAAATGCGCTCGCCCAGCAGCATGGCATCGAAATTGATGGTCAGACCGCCGCCGCTACCGGCGTATTTAGTGAGCTGACGCAGGGTGCTGCGATCCGCCGGGAACGTCTCTTCCAGCTCATAACCCTGATCGGCAGTAAACTCCTGGAAATTTTTCTCGCCAAAGCTCGGCAGCTCTTTTGCCAGTTCGGAAAGCGCAATCTCCTCCCCCGCCTGAAGCTGCTCGCTGCAGTAGCTGTACACCTGCTGACGCACGTTCTGACGCTCGTTTTTATCGAGCTGCGCTTCCGCAGTGTAGTCATCCACCGCCTGTAACAGGCCGCGGTTCTGCGCTTTGGTATCCAGCCCTTCGCTGGCACCGAGGAAATCCATAAAGAAGTCGGACACCTTGCGGCCCACGCGCCCTTTCAGGAACGTCAGGTAGCGGGTCGATTCCGGGTTGGTTTCCCACTCGGTGAGATCGATACGCGCCACGATGTCGGCATGGGCGATGTCCAGATAGTGCGTCGAACTGATATCCAGGTTCTCATTCACGCGCATGCTGCTGAGGTTCGTCAGCACCGCAACCAGCAGGTATTCCACCGCCAGATAGCGATAGTGGCAGAACAGCACTACCCCGCCGTCGGCGAACGGGTATTTCGCCAGCTCGTCGCGCAGCCGCGCCGTCGCTGCACGGCTGAACGGCAGGAAATCTTCTTCACCCTGGCGGTGCAGACGCAGGGTCTGCGCCAGCTCGCTCTCTTCGGCAAACAGGCCGTAGGCTTTACTTTTGGCGCTGTAAACCCGGTGCAGCTCCGCCATCATCTCTTCCACGGCGGCGCTGGTTTCCAGCAATGAATCGCGCAACACCAGCTCAAGGTTCTGCTCATCACGCTTGATAAGCTGGTGTATGGCAATCTGGTTGATATCCAGACTCATGATAAACTCTCCTTTCAGACCGGGCGGTATTCAACCACCGCCCGTCGCCTTGTGCAACCGTTGATAAAAATGCGGAAAAAATGCCTCTGCTACGGTAAGATGTCGGACTTTCTTCACAAACTGATTTTGAGTTATGCCACAACAATCCCGCTATAGTGACGAACACGTCGAACAACTGCTGAGTGAACTGGCGCAGGTGCTGGAAAAGCATCAGACGCCGACCGATCTTTCCCTGATGGTGCTGGGCAATATGGTCACGAACCTTATCAACACCAGCGTCTCCTCCGCGCAACGTCAGGCGATCGCCCGTTCGTTCGCCCAGGCCTTGCAGTCTTCCATTCACGAAGACAGCAAGCACTAAGGGATATTAACGACTCGTTATGGTGACTAACCGCCAGCGCTACCGTGAAAAAGTCTCCCAGATGATTAGCTGGGGGCACTGGTTCGCCCTGTTCAACATTCTGGTTGCCATAGCGCTGGGAAGCCGTTACCTGTTTATCGCTGACTGGCCGACCACCCTGACGGGCCGGGTATTCTCCTGGGTCAGCCTGATGGGCCACTTCAGCTTTCTGGTCTTCGCCGGTTACCTGCTGATCCTGTTCCCGCTCACCTTTGTGGTGATGTCGCAGCGGCTGATGCGTTTCCTCTCCGCCGCCTTTGCCACCGCCGGCATGACGCTGCTGCTTATCGACAGCGAAGTCTTTACCCGTTTCCACCTGCACCTCAATCCGGTGGTGTGGGAGCTGGTGATAAACCCCGATCAGAGCGAAATGGCCCGCGACTGGCAGCTGATGTTTATCGGCGTGCCGATCCTGCTGCTGATCGAGATGCTGTTCGCCACCTGGAGCTGGCAGAAGCTGCGCAGCCTGAGCCGCCGCCGTCATTACGCCCGCCCGGTAGCGACGCTGTTTTTCGTCTCGTTTGTGGCCTCGCATTTAATGTATATCTGGGCCGACGCCAACTTCTACCGTCCGATCACCATGCAGCGCGCCAACCTGCCGCTCTCCTACCCGATGACCGCGCGTCGCTTCCTTGAGAAGCACGGCCTGCTGGATGCCCAGGAGTACCAGCGTCGCCTGGTGGAACAGGGCAACCCGGAAGCGGTATCGGTACAGTATCCGCTGAGCGACTTGCGCTATCGCGATATGGGCACCGGGCATAACGTTCTGCTGATCACCGTCGATGGCCTGAACTATTCGCGCTACGAGACGCTGATGCCACACCTGGCACAGTTCGCCGGGCAGAACATCAGCTTTACCCAGCATATGAGCGCTGGTAACTACAGCGACAACGGCATCTTCGGCCTGTTCTACGGTATCTCTCCGGCCTATATGGACGGCGTGCTCTCGGCGCGCATTCCGGCGGCGCTGATTACCGCGCTGAACCAGCAGGGCTATCAGCTCGGCCTGTTCTCGTCGGACGGTTTCAATAGTGCGCTCTATCGTCAGGCTCTGCTCTCCGACTTCTCGCTGCCGACGGCGAAACCGCAAAGCGATGCCCAGACCGCCGGGCAGTGGATCAACTGGCTCGATAAATACGCAACGGAAGATAACCGCTGGTTCTCGTGGGTCTCCTTCAACGGCACAACGCTTGACGGCGACAGCAACCAGCAGAACTTTACCCGTCGCTATGGCCGGGCGGCGCAGAGCGTTGACGGGCAGATTTCCCGCGTGCTGGAGGCGTTAAAAGCCGCCGGTAAGTTTGATAATACCGTGGTGATTATCACCGCCGGACGCGGCGTGCCGCTGGACGACGCGCGCGACAGCTTCGCCTGGGATCGCTCACGCATTCAGGTTCCGCTGGTGATCCACTGGCCGGGTACGCCGGCGCAGAGCATCAGCAAGCTCACGCAGCATCAGGATGTGATGACGACCCTGATGATGCGCCTGTTGCACGTCAGCACGTCGCCGGGTGAATACTCTCAGGGTGAAGATCTGTTTGCCGCGACGCGTAAAAATAACTGGGCCATCGGTGCTGACAGCAACACGCTGGCGGTGACCACCCCGCAGATGACGCTGGTGCTGGATAACAACGGCAACTACCGTACCTGGGATGAGAGCGGTCATCGGGTTGACGACGATAAACCGCAGCTCGGGCTGCTGCTGCAGGTGCTGACCGATGAAAAACGGTTTATCGCTAACTGATTGATTAATTATAATCCAGTCAGTTTGCCGTACCCTTGCAATCGGTCGGGAAATGGGTAGTATTAGCCTCCACGTGTCGGCACGTAGCGCAGCCTGGTAGCGCACTGTCATGGGGTGTCAGGGGTCGGAGGTTCAAATCCTCTCGTGCCGACCAAAAATCCTTAAAAAAGGGCTTATCATTTCGATAAGCCCTTTTTTATTGCCGCGCCACACCCTCTGATAGCCAGCCAAAGAAACGCGAACAACTTCATTTGCTGTCTTCCAGAGAAAAGCCCGTCTGATGGGGGCTGTCATCATCAACCATTACATATGGAATCCGTGACCCGCTCCGGTATGTCCGCCGAACGCATGGTCATGGGCGTTATCACCCCCCGTGCCTGTGCCGTGCTCATCACGAGAACCACCTTTCGTTGCCCCATCATGGCCGCCTTTAACAGAGGGATGGAAAGCAGAACTGAATGGAACGCTGATCTGTGCGTTGGGATTTGTTGTCGCGATTGCACCCGCTGTTTTCACTGTTGTTTTACCATCGACAATGACGTTAACTTTAGTATCAGAGGGCAGACTGACAGCCGATTTGTTGATTGATGTCTGCTGCATATTAGTAATAGCCTGACGATAAGTAGCCCCCGAAACCGCCCTCCGCATCACCTGCTGGCCCGGCATATATCTTTAGCAGTTAGTGCGATATCTTTACATTTAACCGCCATAAACCACTGACAAAAAATCCTCTGCTATAATAAAACCTAAGCAAAACAACCAATAGAGAGGATGGATATGAAAAAGACACTGATCATTCCGTTAGCCGCACTGCTGGCGGTAACCGCACTGTCAGGTTGTACGCGCACAAGCTACGCTATCCACACGACGGACGGGCGTACCATCATCAGCGATGGCAAACCGCAAGAGTCTGAAGCTGGCCTGCTGGGTTATACCGATGCAAACGGCGTGAAGCAGCAGATCAACAAGACAGAAGTCGAGAAAGTGGCGGAAGTGCCGCACTGATCGACAAAGCCCCTGCGGGGGCTTTTGCTTTTACGCCCCACATAATTCTTCAGATTACACCCCCGCAATCAGCTTAAAACGCCATCAATATTTCTTTAACCAGCTTTTCACACCGAAAAATATCGTAAATCTGAATTAATCATTTAAGACCATATGGTAATCTTTCGGCACGATGAATTTGCTTTAAGGAATCATGATGAAAAATGCACTGATGCTGATTATCGCCGCCTGCGCCAGCGGTGCCGCATGGGCGGGCACCCTCCCCGCGTCTGCGTCCCAGCCGCTTGAGAAAATCGCGCCTTACCCGGCGGCGGAAAAAGGCATGAAGCGCGTGGCGATTGCTCTGCCTGCGCTGCAGAACGAACAGAATTACAAAGTAGAACTGCTGCCCGGTAAAACCATGAGCGTGGACTGCAACCAGCACCGCATGGGCGGCACGCTGGAGACGAAAACCCTGGAGGGCTGGGGCTATGACTACTACCAGCTGAGCCGCGTCAGTGCGCCGGCATCCACCATGATGGCCTGCCCGAAAAACGAGAAAACGCAGAAGTTTGTGCCGGTACAGCTCGGCGATAAGGCTATGCTGCGCTACAACAGCAAGCTGCCGATCGTGGTCTATGCGCCGGAGAATATTGAGGTGAAGTATCGGGTGTGGAAAGCGGACGAAACGCTGCAAAGCGCCGTTGAACGATAAGCATAAAAAAAACCCCGCCGCAGCGGGGTTTTTTGTCAGTTACAGCGCGATATCCGATACCGCGTTAACTTCCTGGTCCGGCATTTTGCCTTCCGGCTTCGGTGCCGGGGAAACCGCTTTCGGCGCTTCGTATTTCAGACCCAGTACGCGGCTGGTGTTTTCCAGTTCACGTTCCGTGGCTTCAACGTTGCCGTTCAGCTTAGTGCCATAAGACGGGATGATGGTTTTCAGCTTCGCCTGCCACTCTGGGGTCGCAACCTTGTCTTTAAACACTTTTTCCATCAGGTGCAGCATGATCGGTGCCGCCGTAGACGCGCCCGGTGATGCACCCAGCAGCGCGGCAACGGTGCCGTCTTTGTCGCTGACGACTTCAGTACCCAGGCGCAGCACGCCGCCCTTCTCTTCATCACGCTTGATGATCTGCACGCGCTGACCCGCCTGCCACAGACGCCAGTCTTCTTTCTTCGCCTGCGGGTAGTATTCCTGCAGCGCTTCGAAACGCTCGTCGTCAGACAGCATGACCTGGCTAATCAGGTATTTCACCAGATCGAAGTTATCCAGGCCTACGTTTACCATCGGCATGAAGTTCGAGGTGGTGGTCGCGCTCATCAGATCCCACAGGGAACCGTTTTTCAGGAACTTGGTGGAGAAGGTCGCGAACGGCCCGAACAGAACGACGCGCTTGCCGTCCAGCATACGGGTATCAATGTGCGGAACCGACATCGGCGGCGCACCCACGGATGCCTGACCGTAGACTTTCGCCAGGTGACGGTTAACCACTTCCGGGTTCTCAGACACCAGGAACTGACCACCGACCGGGAAGCCTGCATAGTTTTCCGCTTCCGGAATACCAGTTTCCTGCAGCAGCTTCAGCGCCGCGCCGCCCGCACCGATGAAGACGAATTTCGCCTTGATGGTACGTTCCTGCTCGTTGTTTTTCAGATCGGCAACGGTCACAGTCCAGGACTTGTCGTCGTTACGCTTGAAACCGCGCACTTCGGTGCTGAGCTGCAGATCGAACTTCTCGTTCTTCTTCAGAGACGCGACCAGCTGACGGGTGATTTCGCCGTAGTTAACGTCAGTACCGATTTCAGTACGGGTGGCAGCGACTTTCTGGTTCGGGTCGCGGCCTTCCATGACCAGCGGTGCCCACTGCTTGATCTGTGCGTGATCTTCAGAGTAGAGCATGCCGCGGAACAGGGAGCTTTTCTGCAGAGCGGCATAGCGCGCGCGCAGGAAGTTCACGTTCTGATCGCCCCACACGAAGCTCATGTGCGGTACGGTGTTGATAAAGGTTTTCGGGTTGGTCAGCACGCCCAGGTTGACCTGGTGGGCCCAGAACTGACGGGAGATCTGGAAGGCTTCGTTGATCTCAACCGCTTTCTCGATGCTGATGCTGCCGTCGGAATTCTGCGGGGTGTAGTTCAGCTCCATCAGGGCTGAGTGGCCGGTCCCGGCGTTGTTCCAGCCGTTAGAGCTCTCTTCCGCCACGCCGTCCAGACGCTCAACCATGGTCATCGACCAGTCCGGCTCCAGCTCGTGCAGGTAGGTGCCGAGGGTGGCACTCATGACGCCGCCGCCGATGAGCAGAACGTCGGTTTGCTCTTCTTGCGCTGCGTTAGCCATTCCGGTAAACAGTCCGGTTCCCATCGCTGCCGCGAAGAGAATGGCAGATAAGTTTTTCATATTCATAGCCTTATCGCTTTCTTCTGGCCTTATTCAGGCGCTTATATGGTCTTTGCAGGTGAAAGTTGTCGCCGCAGCCACGCGCACGCGCGGCCTGGATACGCTGACATTTCCATACTTAAGGGGGGCTAAAGTTAACACTACCAGGAAAAGATTGAAATAATGTTTAAAAATTAAATTAATATTTGTCTTAAGTTGTTAATCCGTTGTTTTTATAAGTATTTGCTGCCGTGCCAGAAAGTGATTGCGCTAATGAACTGATATAAAAGCAATAATCTTATTAATGGACATAGCGATAAATGCACTTTTAGCGCAAAAAAACTGTGACACAGATAACGGTAGCGTGATTTGTTGCAGACTTGTAAGATAATGCGCGCTGCGCCCGCGTGGCCTCTTCGTTGCCTTCACTGCGGCAATATTGACTGATAACTACCCACTCCCTGCGAAAATAATATGTCTGAAAACAATATCGCTGCGGTTGCTACCGTACTGCGTTCGCCGCGTCTGCTGGTGAGAGAGACCCTGGCTGGCGTGATCACTGCGCTGGCGCTGATCCCGGAAGTGATCTCCTTCTCCGTTATTGCCGGTGTCGATCCAAAAGTCAGCCTTATCGCCTCGGTGGTACTGTGTCTGGCGATGTCGGTACTCGGCGGTCGCCCGGCGATGGTGACTGCCGCTGCCGGCTCGGTGGCGCTGGTGATTGGCCCGATGGTGCATCAGCACGGGGTGGGCTACATCCTGCCGGCGGTCGTGCTGGCAGGCATTATCCAGATCCTGTTTGGCGTCTGCGGCCTGGCGCGCATGATGCGCTATATTCCGCGCTCGGTAATGACCGGATTCGTTAATGCCCTCGGGATCCTTATCTTCTTCGCGCAGGTGCCGCACATCTGGGGCCAGTCGCCGCTGGTGTGGGGGCTGTTTGCCCTGACGCTGGTCATCGTGCTCGGCCTGCCTTACGTGACGAAAAGCGTGCCCTCCCCGCTGGTGGCTATCGTGGCGGTGACTGCTATAACTATGGGCTTCGGCCTGCTGACGCCCACCGTCAGCGACGAAGGGCCAATGCTGCCGGGTCTGCCAGGGCTGACCGAGCTGCTGGTGCCGCTAAACCTGCAAACCCTGCAGATCATCTGGCCCTGCGCCCTGAGCGTGGCCTTTGTCGGCCTGATGGAATCGCTGCTCACCGCCAAGCTGGTGGATGAGATCACCGATACCCCGTCCAGTAAACGCCGCGAATGCTGGGGCCTCGGAGTGGCGAATATTTTTGCCGGGTTCTATGGCGGCATCGCCGGCTGCGCGATGATCGGTCAGACGATTGTTAACGTCGGGCTGGGTAAAGCGCGCTCCCGCGTCTCCACCGTTGCCGCCGGGCTGGTCCTGCTGCTGCTGGTGACGGTGCTGAGCGAGATCATGGCGCAGATCCCGATGGTGGTGCTGGCGGGTATTATGATGATTGTGGCGGTGAAAACCCTCGACTGGCACAGCGTCAGGCCCGCCACCCTGAAGCATATGCCGGTGCCGGAAACCCTGGTGATGCTGGTGACAGTGGCCGCCACGGTGGCGACCGGAAATCTGGCGATTGGCGTGGCCGGCGGCGTGATCTTTGCGATGGTGCTGTTCGCCCGCCGCGTGGCGCATGTGGTGCGCGCCGAGCGCGAACTGGCAGCGGACGGGCAGAGCGTGCGCTACACCGTGCGCGGACCGCTGTTCTTTGCCAGCAGCAACGACCTGTTCGAACACTTTAACTATGCGGACGATCCGGCGCAGGTCACTATCGACCTGACCCACGCCCAGATCTGGGATGCCTCTACCGTGGCGATGCTGGATGCAATCGAAACCCGCTATGCGCGTCATGATGCGACGGTGACCATCGACGGCCTCGACCTGCGCAGCCGCGATTTCCATCAGCGGTTAAGCGGTAAAGTCTGATGCTCACGGCGGGTGCGCGAGCTTACCCGCCCTACCAGCTATGCGCCCTACCCGCTATGCGCGTCATGATGCGACGGTAACCATCGACGGCCTCGACCTGCGCAGCCGCGATTTCCACCAGCGCTTAAGCGGTAAAGTCTGATGCTCACGGCGGGTGCGCGAGCTTACCCGCCCTACTGAACTGGCGGGCGTATCACCCTGCGCCCCGTCAGCTCCCGGTACGCGCCACCGCGTCGCGGCTGGCGAGGGCGCGCTCTTCGCCGTGCAGCTCTGCCAGCTGGCCGCTGCGCATCTCCAGCAGGCGATCGGCGTGAATGAAATAGTGGTCGTCATGGCTGATAGCAAAGATGGTTTTGCCCATCTCCTGCATCAGCGGCAGCAGCACCTGATAGAACTCGCGGCGGAAATGCGGGTCCTGATCGGCAGCCCACTCATCCAGCAGAATGATGTCGCGATCCTCAGCCAGCGCCAGCAGCAATGCCACGCGCTTCTTCTGCCCTTTTGACAGGTTCAGGTTGAGGATCTTCCCGTTCTCCAGCGTCAGCTTTTCACTCATTTTCAGCCGCTCCAGCCACTGCGCCACCAGCTCCGGTCGCGCCTCCTGCCCGTTATGCCCCAGCAGCTTGTCGAACAGCCAGACGTCGGTGAATACCGCGGAGAAACGCGCCCGGTAGTCATCGAGCGTCGCGGCGGTAACCGGTTCGCCATCCAGCAGAATGGTGCCGGATACCGGCTGATACAGTCCGGTGAGCAACATCGCGAGCGTCGATTTCCCGCTGCCGTTACCGCCAATCAGGAACAGCAGTTCGCCGCGCTGGATAGTGAGGTTGATCGGCCCGACGCCAAAGCTGTTGTCCGCATAGTGGAACACCACATCGCGCAGCTCCAGCGTCTGCCAGGTCTGCTTCTCACCGCGCCTCGGAAACGCGGGGTGGTAAGGCGCGAGGGCGAATTTGTTCAGCTTGTTGAACGCCACCTGGGCGGTAAGCAGCGTCGGCAGCGCCCCCACCGCAGAGAGCAGCGGCGTGCGCAGGAACAGTAACGTCAGGGAGTAGATGGCCGCCACGTTGGTATCGGCCCAGCCGAGGCTGTTCGCCATCCAGAACACCAGCCCAATGGCACCGAGCATCATGATATTCGACCAGTTCACCGCGCTCAGGTGGAAGGTATCGGCGCGAATAATGTGGTGACGATACTCTTTCGCGTCCGGGGTGTAGATCTGGTCGAAAATCCAGCCGGCACGCTCGCGGTTGAGGGTCAGCTCTTTGCGCCCTTCCAGCACCGTCTGGTAATCCTTGTAGAGCTTGTCTTCGGTTTCACGCAGGATCGCCATATGCCGATAGACCCGCGACACCAGCACAAAACCGCCCCAGATGGTGATTGCCAGCCAGATAGCGGTCACCAGCAGCATTTTCGTGGAGAGCAGCGCCAGGTAGGCCGCACAACCGATGCTGAGGATTATCCCCTGCACCAGCTCCGGCAGACGCACAAAGGCAATGGTGATATTACGAATATCGCTGGTCAGCCCCGCCAGCAGTGCGGCGCTGCCGAGCTGCTCTACGCGCTCAACCGGGGTGTCGAGGATGCGCTTGATGAATTCGCTGCGCAGGCGGAATACGAAGTGGTGTCCAAGCGTAGTGAGCGCTAACTGGGAGCCTAAGGTGATCGCCATCAGCAGCAGCAGCAGACCGAGAAACTCCGGCAGCACGGCAAGCGACATATCGACGTTTTCAATCAGGCGCTGATTGATAAACGCGATCAGGCCAATACCGAGCGCGGCGCTGAGCAGGCTCAGCAGCATCACCATCAAAAAAGGCCAGCGATACTGGCGCCAGACAAGCAGCAAAAGATCCATAAAGCGGGGCTACCCAATGAGAAAAATTCAGCCCGCAGTTTAAACGGCTCGCGTTTGACAGCAAGAATAATTCTTATTTTTATTCGCCCGCGCCGGCGGCACGAAACGTCAGGTTAAAGCGGTACTCGCCGGTCAGCGGATGTACGCCCGGTTTCAGGGGTTGAATACCGTGGTAGTACAGGCGCGACGCCCCGCCCCACACCACCACATCCCCGTGCTCAAGCATCAGCCGTTTAATGGGGTCGTTACGGCGCAGCCCACCGAACTGAAACACCGCCGGTAGCCCCAGGGATACCGAGACAATGGGCGCCCCGAGATCCGGTTCGTCTTTATCCTGATGCAGCGACAGCTTCGCCCCCGGCGCATAGCGGTTGATCAGGCAGGCATCCGGCGTGAAACCAGCATAGCCCGCCGCCACCGAGGCGCGATCGCTCAGGGTGCGGAACGCGTCCGGCATGGCAGGCCAGGGCTGGCCGGTCTGCGGATCGCGCGTGGCGTAGAGATAGCCGCCGTGGGTGGTGGCCCAGCCCAGAGTGCCGCAGTTGGTCATCGCCACCGACATGGTATAGCCGCCCGGCGTCACCATATGGCGAAACGGCGAGCAAGCGCTCACCTGCTCAACACCCGCCATCAGCGTACCGGCATCGGCCAGCGCGAAGCGGCGCAGCACCACCGCGCCGTCGGCCAGCGGCTCCTGCCAGGGTTCTTCTCCGTCAAACAGATCGAGCATTACTCCTCCTTACTTTTTGACTCACGGGCCAGCAGCATGGCTTTGCGTTCGGTGCCCCAGCGGTAGCCCGCGAGCGCCCCGCTGCTGCGCACGACCCGGTGACAGGGAATGACCAGCGCCAGCCGGTTTGCCGCACAGGCACTCGCCACCGCGCGGCTCGCGCCAGGCTGACCGATGCGCTGTGCCAGCGCCTGATAGCTCAGGGTTTCGCCCGGCGGAATAGCCCGCAGCGCCTGCCAGACCCGCTGCTGAAACGCGGTTCCGCGGATATCGAGCGGCAGCGCGCCGGCCTGTTGCGGGTGATGAATGCAGCCAGTCACCTGCGCCACCTGCTGATTAAACGCCTCGTCCGCGTCGAGCCGCGTGGCATGAGGGAACAGCTGCGCCAGCTCATCGCGTAGCCGGCTTTCATCCTCCCCCAGCAGCACCGCGCAGATCCCGCGCGCGCTGCGTGCCACCAGGCACAGCCCCAGCTCGCAGGGTGCGACGGTATAATCCACCGTCAGGTCCGGCGCACCGCGACGATACTGCTGCGCCGTCATGCCCAGCGCGCTATCGGCCTGATGATAGAAGCTGCTGCCGGTCTGAAAACCGGCGTCCAGCATGGCGCGGGTCACCGTTTCGCCGCCGTGCAGCGCGCTGCGCACCCGCCCGGCACGCAGCGCCTGCTGCCAGGCTTTTGGTGTCAGGCCGGTTACGGATTTAAACAGACGATGAAAATGCCACGGGCTCATGGCGACCTGACTGGCGATGGCGTTCAGGGTAAGCGGCGTTTCGCTGGCAGCCAGAATGCGACAGGCTTCAACAATACGCTGCGTCCGCTGCTGGTCAGGGTGGATGCGGTCAGGCTGGCAGCGTTTGCACGGCCGGAATCCCGCCGCTTCCGCCGCATCGGGGGTAGCAAAAAACTGCACGTTTTCCCGCCGCGCATGGCGCACCCGACAGGAGGGCCGGCAGTAGATGCCGGTGGTATTCACGGCAAACACAAAGCGGCCATCGGCTTCGGTATCCCGGGCCAGCACCGCCTGCCAGCACAGGTCAGATTTTGGGGTAGCAATAGTTTTCATGTCCGGCTCCTCCTCAAAGGGTAGCCTCACTCTGGCAGGCTGACTGCCCCACTACACCCGAAATCTTGCTTTTTAATTCCCGGCATCCACCAGATAGCTTTTAAACTGCGGCGACATCCAGACCGAGAAGCCGTCCTGCTCCTTACTGATCAGATAGACCGCCAGCCCCTGCGCCAGCGCAACTTCACGCGCTTTTTCCGGCCCGAGCACCATCAGCCCGGTATCCCAGGCATCGGCTTCCAGCGCTGTCGGGGCAATTACCGTCGCGGAGACCAGTTTATGGGTGATGGGCCGTCCGGTTGCGGGATCGATGACGTGCGACAGGCGTTTGCCGTCCAGCTCATAGTAGTTGCGGTAGCTGCCGGAGGTGCTGATGCCGTGGCCGTTGATATCCACCACCGCCTGCACGGCATTTTCGCGATCCGTGGGTTTCTGGATCGCCACGCGCCAGGGCTTATCATCAGCATTCATGCCCCGGCTGGCCAGCGCGCCGCCGACCGACACCAGATAGCGACCGATGCCGTTTTGCGCCATCAACTGCGCGAGATGATCGGCGGCGTATCCCTCGCCGACGGTAGAGAGATCGACATACAGGTCGGGAATATCTTTCTGCAGCCACTGGCTGCCCGCGGCGTTGACTACCCGCAGATGCGATAAGCCGGTGCGGGCGCGGGCGGCGGCGATCTGTGCCGCATCGGGCGTAGCGACAGGCTGTTTATCCGGGCCAAACCCCCAGAGATTGACCAGCGGGCCGACGGTGATGTCCATCGCGCCCTGGGTTTTCTGCCCCACGCGCAGCGAGAGGGTGACAATGTCCGCCATCGCCGCATCGACGGGCCACGGGGCGGTGCTGGTGGCGTGATTGAACTGCATCAGCGCCGAGTCATCTTTCCAGGTAGAGAGCAGGCGATCGTCGGCATCGAGCTGCGCCTGGATTTGACGGCGTAGTTCTGGCGCGCGCTGCGCATCGACCCCGGCCAGGCTCACCCGCCAGGAGGTGCCCATGGTTTTGCCTTCCAGCACCAGCGGCGCGTTTTCCGCCGCGCGATCGCAGCCGGAAAGTATCAGCGTTAACAGTAAAAAGAGAGAGTAGCGGAGTCGCATCGATATTCCTCATTATTCGTGCGCGACAGCGTACACGGTTTTTTGGCTGACCAGAAAAACAAAAAAGGGGCCAGAGGCCCCTTTCGCATGACAACCGTCGAATCAGAACTGGTAAACCAGGCCTACACCCACGATGTCGTCAGTACCGATGCCAGCGGCACGGGTAAAGTCGTTGTCGTCCAGCAGGTTGATTTTGTAATCAACGTAGGTGGACATGTTTTTGTTGAAGTAGTAAGTCGCGCCAACATCAACGTATTTAACCAGGTCCTGGTCGCCGTAGTTGATGGAGCCGTTGCTGATGTCTTTACCGCGAGACTGCAGGTACGCCACGGACGGACGCAGACCGAAGTCGAACTGGTACTGCGCAACCACTTCGAAGTTCTGCGCTTTGTCAGCAAAACCGAACGCGTCAGAATCGCTGTCGCCGCCGAAACGGGTCGCGTTATAGGTCTGGGAGTACTGGGCTGCCAGGTAGAGGTTGTTCGCGTCGTATTTCACACCGCCGCTGTAAACGGAAGCGCGATCGCCGCTGCCGTAGATCTCATCCGCACGGCCTGCGTTGAGGTTGTTCTGGTCGTCAGTACGTTTGGAGCTGGCTGCTGCCGCACCAATGCTGAAGCCCTGACCCATATCATAGGTCACAGAGCCGCCGAAGCCGTCGCCGTTCTGTTTCAGTACGCCACGGCCACCGTCTACGCCGTCTTCACCGCGAGCGCTGCCGTTCTGACCCTGATACTGCAGAGCAAAGTTCAGGCCTTCCACCAGACCGAAGAAGTCGGTGTTACGGTAGGTTGCCACGCCGTTAGTACGGGACTGCAGGAAGTTGTCTGAACCATAGGTGTCGCCGCCGAATTCCGGCAGTACGTCGGTCCAGGAGGTCACGTCATAGATAACGCCATAGTTACGACCGTAGTCGAAAGAACCGGCGTCAGCGAATTTCAGACCGGCGAAGGCCACACGTGTCCAGGCGTCGTTTTCGCTTTCAGAGGTGTTGCCGTTAATCTGGTATTCCCACTGGCCGTAGCCGGTCAGCTGGTCATTTACCTGGGTTTCACCTTTGAAGCCGATACGCATGTAGGTCTGGTCGCCATCATCACCGTCGTTGTCAGAGAAGTAGTGCAGACCATCGACTTTACCGAACAGATCCAGTTTGTTGCCGTCTTTATTGTAAATCTCAGCCGCGTGCGCGGAGCCTGCTGCCAGCAATGCCGGTACCAACAGCGCGAGAACTTTAACTTTCATTATATTAACCCTCTGTATATGCCTTTTTATATGCCTTTTTATGTGCCACTGCTTACTGATTAACCCTGTAATCAGTCGGCAATCCCAATTCTTATGAAATTTAAAACACAAAGCCAACGGGAATATGATACGAAAACTTTTAAGATGTTTCATATATCCGCAACGGTGTAACAAAAGGTTAATAGAAGGGAACTTATTAAAGCACGAATCGCTAAAAATATGCGCACGGATGATCAAAAAATTTCAGTAACTCATTAAAAACATCAAGATAGGTAAATTTATTCTTTACCGCACTGATTGCCAAACTCATTCGTCAGGTGCCGACTAAAATTACTCCCGCTATCATCATTAACTTTATTTATTACCGTCATTCGATTCTGAATGTCTGTTTACCCCTATTATTACCGGATGCGTGCATCCGGTATTTTTTTGCCTGCCGTTTATTATTAGCGCTATTTTTAACCGTCACCCCAGTGAACTATATTTTTCCGCTGATTTATTTTTCAGCGCGGCGTTGCGCTATTTACCCACTCCCGTTGTGATAGTGCAGCGTCGTCGGTTGCGGGCATTTTCCCGCGCCGGGCCGCGTCTTATCGCTATTCGCCTGGAAAATCATTCATTTCGCTTTATACTGCTTTTTTTGCGATACTCGCGTAGTAGTACACCTGCCCGGCAGGACGTGACGTGAGATCGACGCCCAGCGAGCGATATCGCATCCGCTCAGGAAGAGCCTACAAAAGCAGTTTCAGCCGCCACACCTGGTTGAATTCGTCTCTATTTATGGCGTTGTTAAAGTGAGTTACACACAACAATGAGTCAATCTGACACAATGATCCCCAACAAGTTTTCACTGATGCCGGGTAGCATTACCCGTTTCTTTCTTTTGTTGATCATCGTTCTGCTGGTGACTATGGGTGTGATGGTGCAGAGCGCCGTTAACGCCTGGCTGAAAGACAAAAGCTATCAGGTGGTGGACATTACCCATGCGCTGCACAAACGGGTGGATACCTGGCGCTACGCGACCTGGCAGATCTATGACAACATTGCGGCCGCCAGCAGCGGCAGCGCGGCGGATGGCCTGCAGGAAACTCGCCTGAAGCAGGACGTCTACTACCTCGAAAAAACACGGCGTAAAACCGAAGCGCTGATTTTCGGCTCTCACGACAGCGCCACCCTTGAGATGACCCAGCGGATGTCGAACTATCTCGACACCCTGTGGGGCGCCGAAAACGTGCCCTGGTCGATGTATTACCTGAACGGCCAGGATAACAGCATGATCCTGGTCTCTACCCTGCCGCTGAAAGATCTGGCATCCGGCTTTAAAGAATCCACGGTGAGCAACATCGTCGATTCCCGCCGCGCCGAAATGCTTCAGCAGGCCAACGCCCTTGACGAGCGCGAGAGCTTCTCGCCCCTGCGCCGCCTGGCCTGGCAGAACGGCCACTACTTCACGCTGCGTACCACCTTCAACCAGCCGGGTCATCTGGCGACCGTGGTTGCGTTCGATTTGCCGATTAACGACCTGATCCCGCCGGGAATGACGCTGGACAGCTTCCGCCTCGACCAGAGCGACAGCCAGCCTGGCGGCTCGGGGGCGGAGAAAGGCGACCCGGACAGCGTGCGTATTCACTTTAACAGCTCGCGCATTGAAATCAGCTCGCTGGTGGACAGCACCGGCCTGCGTCTGGTGTGGGAAGTGCCGTTCGGCACCCTGCTGATGGATACGCTGCAGAATATCCTACTGCCGCTGCTGCTCAATATCGGACTGCTGGGGCTGGCGGTATTCGGCTACACCACGTTTCGTCATCAGCCGGTGCGTCAGGCGGAAATGCCCTCCACCCTGGCGAATAACAACGAGCTGCACCTGCTGCGCGCCCTGAACGAAGAGATCGTTGCCCTGCTGCCGGTGGGTTTGCTGGTCCACGATCAGGAAGCGAACCGCACGGTGATCAGCAACAAAATTGCCGATCACCTGCTGCCGCACCTTAATCTGCAAAACATCACCACGATGGCGGATCAGCATCAGGGCGTGATTCAGGCCACCATTAATAATGAGCTGTATGAAATTCGCCAGTTCCGCAGCCAGATCCTGCCGCGCACCCAGATCTTTATCATTCGCGATCAGGACCGTGAGATCCTGGTTAACAAGAAGCTGAAGCAGGCGCAGCGGCTCTACGAGAAGAATCAACAGGGCCGGACGGCGTTCATGCATCATATTGGCGCAGCGCTGAAGCTGCCGGTGAAGCAGCTCGCCGAAGGGTTAACCGCCCTCAATACCCCGCAAACCCAGGGGATGGCGCAGAAAGCGGATACCATCGTGCGGCTGGTGGATGAGATCCAGCTGCTGAACATGCTGGAAGATGAGAGCTGGAAAACCAGTTCATCAAGCTTCGCCATTCAGGATCTGATTGATGAAGTGGTGCCGGAAGTGCTGCCGGTGATCAAGCGGAAAGGGCTGCAGCTGTTCATCAATAATCACCTGTCCCGCAACGAAGAGCGCCACGGCGATCGCGAGGCGCTGCGCAAAATTCTGCTGATGCTGATTCAGTACTCGGTGACCACCACCCATATCGGCAAAATTACGCTTGAGATCAGCGCGGATGAATCCGCCAGCGATCGCCTGACGTTCCGGGTGCTCGATACCGGCGACGGCATCAATAATAATGAAATTGATAATCTGCACTTCCCGTTCCTCAACGAGACCAGCGAAGATCGCTACGGTCACGCCAACGGGTTGACCTTCTATCTCTGCAACCAGCTGGCGCGCCGTCTCGGCGGGCATCTGAATATCAAATCGCGCCAGGAGCTGGGTACGCGCTATTCACTGCACGTGAAAATGGCCGCTGAGCCGCAGGATGAAGAGCAGGACGAGCGCCTGCTGGACGACGTAGTGGCGATGGTGGATGTCACCTCCAACGAGGTACGCAACATCGTGACGCGCCAGCTTGAGCACTGGGGGGCCAGTTGCATCACCCCTGACGAGCGGTTATCCAGTCAAGCCTTTGATATCTTTTTAACGGATAATCCGTCAAATCTTACTGCCTCAGGGTTGCTTTTAAGCGATGATGAGAACGGTGTACGTCGTATTGGCCCCGGCCAGCTACGGGTAAACTTCAACATCAGTAATGCCATGCAGGAAGCAGTGATGCAGCTCATCGAGGAGCAACTGGCGCAGGAGGAACTGCCTGAATCCCCGTTAGGGGGTGATGAAAACGCCCAGCTCCACGCCAGCGGCTATTACGCGCTGTTTGTGGACACAGTACCGGACGATGTGAAGAGACTGTATACTGAATCAGCAACCAGTGATTTTGCTGCGCTGGCACAGACGGCGCACCGCCTGAAAGGGGTGTTCGCCATGCTCAATCTGGTACCCGGCAAGCAGTTATGTGAAACCCTGGAGCATCACATTCGTGAGAACGATGCCCCATCGACAGAAAAATACATCAGCGACATTGACGCTTACGTCAAAAGCTTGCTGTAGCAAGGTAGCCTAATACATGAACAATATGAACGTAATTATTGCCGATGACCATCCGATTGTTCTGTTCGGCATTCGCAAATCGCTTGAGCAGATCGAGTGGGTGAATGTTGTCGGTGAGTTTGAAGATTCCACAGCGTTAATCAATAACCTCCCAAAACTCGATGCACATGTACTGATTACTGACCTCTCCATGCCTGGCGACAAGTATGGCGATGGCATTACCCTTATCAAGTACATCAAGCGTCACTTCCCGGCTATCTCGATCATCGTTCTGACCATGAATAACAACCCGGCCATTCTGAGCGCCGTGCTGGATCTGGATATCGAAGGTATCGTGCTGAAACAGGGCGCACCGGCGGATCTGCCGAAAGCCCTCGCCGCGCTGCAGAAAGGGAAGAAATTTACCCCGGAAAGCGTGTCGCGCCTGCTGGAGAAAATCAGCGCGGGCGGTTATGGCGATAAGCGCCTGTCACCGAAAGAGAGTGAAGTGCTGCGCCTGTTCGCTGAAGGTTTCCTGGTGACAGAAATCGCCAAGAAGCTGAACCGCAGCATTAAAACCATCAGCAGCCAGAAAAAATCAGCGATGATGAAGCTGGGTGTGGAAAACGATATCGCCCTGCTGAACTACCTCTCCTCCGTGAGCCTTACCCCGGCGGACAAAGAGTAACGCATTTATACCCCGCCAGGCGTCCTGCCGGCGGGGTTTCTTCATTCTTATACCCGCGTTTTCCGCACTCTCTCCGCATATACCGCCAGCGTCTGGCTTAATACGTCCAGCGTCACCGGCTTCGACAGACAACTGTCCATACCCGACTCGATACAGCGCTGCTTCTCTTCTGCCAGCGCATTGGCCGTTACGCCCACCACCGGCAACGTCAGGCCAAGCTGACGAATGCGCTGCGTCAGGCGATAACCGTCCATGTTCGGCATGTTGACGTCGCTCAGGACGATATCGATATGGTTCTTGCTCAGCACGTTCAGGGCATCGATGCCGTCATTGGCGGTTTTGCACTGATAGCCCAGCGAACCCAGCTGGTCGGCAAGCAGGCGGCGGTTGATCGGGTGGTCGTCCACCACCAGAATCATCATATCGTCGTTCTGGGCATCGGAGGCAGAGTCTGCCGGCAGCGACGGCGTGCTGCCCGGCACGTTGACGTCAATACGGTAGATGCGGCCCAGCAGCGCTATCAGCTCATGCGGCGAGGCCACGCTGTGCAGCCAGAGGTTATCGCCCCGCTCCACCGGAATCCCGATATGACGACGCGAGAACAGGATCGCCGCGCGACCTGCCCAGTTGCTGATGACTTCATCATCGGTGATCAGTACATCGTCCTGATCCGGCACTTCACCGTTATAGCGCTGGGTACGGATCCCGTTGCGCTCCAGCATATTTTCAATGAAACCATGCAGCGACGCGTTGCGTACCGCCAGCCAGCAGCGTTTATCCGCCAGGCCATCAACGTTCGCTTTGGCATTTTCACCCGCACTGTAAAGCGGAATGCGGATGGTGAACTGGCTGCCCATACCCGGCTCGGTATCGACGGCGATATCGCCGTCCATCATGCTGATCAGCTTCTCGCAGATAGCCAGCCCCAGCCCGGTGCCCTGGAAGTTGCGCTGCACGCCGGTGCCGACCTGGAAGAAGGGATCGAACAGCCGCACCACTTCCTTGGCCGGAATACCGACGCCGGTATCCCGCACCCGGAAGGTGAGGTAATCCCCTTCGGTAGAGACATCAAGAATGATGCAGCCGCTGTCGGTGAATTTGATGGCATTGCTCAGCAGGTTCGAGATCACCTGCTGCAGACGCATCGGATCGCCCTGCAGCGTCAGCGGCACGTCCGGGGAGATAAAGCAGTACAGCCCCAGCTGTTTACGCACCACCAGCGGATGGTAGTTGGCGGTCACGTGGCTCATCACTTCGCGCGGCGAGAACTCGCGCGGCTCGATTTTCAGCTGCTCGGACTCAATTTTCGAGAAGTCGAGAATATCGCTGATGATTTTCAGCAGCAGGCTGGAGGAGTTGTTCATCGCCGTCACCAGACGATCCACCCCTTTCGGCAGCGCCTTGGTCTGCAGCAGGTCGAGGTTACCGATAATGCCGTAGAGCGGCGTGCGCAGCTCGTGGCTGACGGTGGCGAGGAACATTGATTTCGACTGGCTCGCCTGCTCAGCGGCCTGCGCCATATCCTGTAGCGACTCTTCCATTTTCACGCGCGCCGATACGTCCACCAGCACGCAGATCGCCACGTTTTCATTGCGGTAGCGCGAGTGAACGAAGCTGATTTGCAGGTTGGTCTGGTTGCTGGTCAGCACATCGACGAAGTTGACCTGCTGTCCGCAGATAATCTGCGTCAGCCGCTGCCGATCCTCATGGGTCAGCATATTGAGATAGTTATGCGCCAGTTCGTTACTCAGGATATTGGTTCCGTCCTGGGTGCGCAGGATACAGATCCCCACCGGCGCTGAGGCGACGATTTTGCGGTTGAACTGCTCGTGCTCTTCCAGACGCTGGGCGTCGTTTTCCGCCGGAATAAAGATGCGCCGCTCGTACATACGCGCGAGGGTAAACAGCACCACGCCGACCAGCACATTCAGCAGCACCGCGTTAAGGATCAGCATGCGGATACGCTCCAGCACCAGATCCACCGGCACCGAATAGACCACGCTCAACGAGGAAGGTGGCAGGCTGCGTTTCAGCACCAGATCGCGGAAACCGGAGGTATAGCCGAACCAGGCGCGATCCTGAGTCCAGCGCGGATCGGGTTCGATGCGCGATTCCGGGCCGGTCAGGGAGATCAGCGGCTGGTTGTTCTCATCGACGATGGTCACCCCCATCGGCAGACTGCCAGGGGTAAAGAAGTTTTCCATGCGAATGGTCTGCTCGATGCCGAGCAGCGCCTGCAGGCGGTTCGCCAGATAGACCGGCGTCAGGGTATAGAAGTAGCCGACGCCCGGACGCGGCCCCTGGCTTATCCAGAACAGGCTGTTGCCCTGCTCTTCGCGCGGCGCGTTGCGGTATTTCAGGATGCGCTCGTGCAGCGCTTTCAGGGTTTTATCGTGCTCAACCGGGGCATCACGCAGGCCGAAATCCGCCATGCAGAGATTATCGCTGCCAATCAGAAACACGCGATTCAGATCGTAAGCCGCGGAAAAATTATCGCGCCAGTAACGCAGGAACCAGGCCAGCGACTGCAGCGAGTCGCGCCAGGTATTACCGAGCATTGCGCAGTCGGAATCGGGGAACAGCGGCTGAAATTCGGGAATGCCGACGCGATCGTTGTTACGCGCCGCGCCCGGCAGCACGCCGTTTTCAACCGTCAGGCGGTTCTCCGCGATGTACTTCAGCTCTTTCATTACGTCCGAGGTGCGCTGGATATAGCGCTGCGCCTGTTCATAGCTCAGGTTGAACTCCTGGCGGATCTCAGACTCTTTTTCATGCAGGGCATTAACGATGTAGAACACCGAAAACAGGGCGATCAGCAGCCACAGCAACAGCGCCAAAGCGCGGAACAGATAGCGCGACACTTTGAGCGTAGTACGGAAAGAAACGAAGTATTTCAAAATGACTGAGCCGTCAACAGGATGAAAGAATGTGCTTTAAAGTAGCGGTAAATGTCAGTACTCGCAACGGCAATAAAAAAGGGCGAACAAGCCGCCCTCTTCCCTGCCTTGCTCAGGCTACCCGCTAACCAGCGGGCGGCCTGCCTGGCTTACTCGTCAGCGTCGTCCGCTGCCTCGTCATCGCCTTCCGCTTCCGGAGCGATTTCATCGTCCCCTTCTGCGACCGTGCCGTCGATAGAATCCAGTTCTTCATCATCAACAGGCTCAGCGACGCGCTGCAGACCCACCACGTTTTCGTCTTCCGCGGTGCGGATGAGGATAACGCCCTGGGTGTTACGGCCAACGATGCTGATTTCCGATACGCGGGTACGCACTAAGGTACCGGCATCGGTGATCATCATGATCTGGTCAGCGTCGTCAACCTGCACCGCACCTACCACCGGACCATTGCGGTCGGTGACCTTAATGGAGATAACCCCTTTGGTGGCACGAGACTTGGTCGGATACTCATCCGCCGCGGTACGCTTGCCGTAGCCGTTCTGCGTCACGGTGAGGATCGCGCCTTCGCCGCGCGGCACAATGAGGGAGACCACGCTGTCGCCGTCCATCAGACGAATACCGCGCACGCCGGTCGCAGTACGACCCATAGCACGCACCGCATCATCCTTGAAGCGCACCACTTTGCCCTGCGCCGAGAACAGCATCACTTCGTCGCTGCTGGTGGTCAGGTCAACGCCAATCAGCTCGTCGCCCTCGTTGAGGTTGACCGCGATAATGCCGGCAGTACGCGGACGGCTGAACTCTTTGAGCGCGGTTTTCTTCACGGTACCGCTGGCGGTAGCCATAAAGACGTTCACGCCCTCTTCGTACTCACGCACCGGCAGAATGGCGGTGATACGCTCGTTGGCTTCCAGCGGCAGCAGGTTGACGATAGGACGTCCACGCGCCCCACGGCTTGCTTCCGGCAGCTGGTAGACCTTCATCCAGTAGAGGCGACCACGGCTGGAGAAGCACAGAATGGTGTCGTGGGTGTTAGCCACCAGCAGACGATCGATAAAGTCTTCTTCTTTAATACGCGCCGCCGATTTCCCTTTTCCGCCGCGACGCTGCGCTTCGTAATCGGTTAACGGCTGATACTTCACGTAGCCCTGGTGCGACAGGGTGACAACAACGTCTTCCTGGTTAATCAGGTCTTCGATGTTGATGTCTGCGGTATTAGCGGTGATTTCGGTACGACGTTCGTCACCGAACTGATCGCGCACCAGCTCCAGCTCTTCGCGGATCACTTCCATCAGGCGATCGGCGCTGCCGAGGATATGCAGCAGCTCGGCGATCTGCGCCAGCAGCTCTTTGTACTCGTCGAGCAGTTTTTCGTGCTCCAGACCGGTCAGCTTTTGCAGACGCAGGTCAAGGATGGCCTGAGCCTGCTGTTCGGTCAGGTAATATTTCCCGTCGCGCACGCCGAATTCCGGCTCCAGCCACTCCGGACGCGCGGCGTCATCACCGGCACCTGCCAGCATCGCGGCCACGTTGCCCAGATCCCACGCCTGAGAAACCAGGCCGGCTTTCGCTTCCGCTGGCGTTGGCGCGCGGCGGATCAGCTCGATAATCGGGTCGATGTTCGCCAGCGCAACGGCGAGCGCTTCGAGGATATGCGCACGATCGCGGGCTTTACGCAGTTCAAAGATGGTACGACGCGTCACCACTTCGCGGCGATGGCGCACGAAGGCGCTCAGGATCTCTTTCAGGGTCAGGATTTTCGGCTGACCGTGATGCAGCGCCACCATGTTGATACCAAAGGAGACCTGCAGCTGCGTCTGGGAGTAGAGGTTGTTCAGCACCACTTCACCCACGGCATCGCGTTTAATCTCGATCACGATACGCATACCGTCTTTATCGGACTCGTCACGCAGCGCGCTGATGCCTTCGACGCGTTTTTCTTTTACCAGCTCGGCGATCTTCTCGATCAGACGCGCTTTGTTAACCTGGTAGGGGATCTCGTGAACGATGATGGTTTCACGGCCCGTTTTGGCATCGGCTTCCACTTCCGCGCGGGCGCGAATGTAGATTTTGCCGCGACCGGTACGATAGGCTTCTTCAATACCACGACGGCCATTGATGATAGCGGCGGTCGGGAAGTCCGGCCCTGGGATGTGCTCCATCAGCCCTTCAACGCTGATGTCTTCATCGTCGATATAGGCCAGGCAGCCGTTAATCACTTCCGTCAGGTTGTGCGGCGGAATGTTGGTCGCCATACCCACGGCGATACCGGAAGCCCCGTTAACCAGCAGGTTCGGGATCTTGGTCGGCATAACGTCAGGAATACGCTCGGTACCGTCGTAGTTATCAACGAAATCAACGGTCTCTTTTTCGAGATCGGCCATCAGCTCATGGGCGATCTTCGACATACGGATTTCCGTATAACGCATCGCCGCGGCGGAGTCGCCGTCGACTGAACCGAAGTTACCCTGGCCATCGACCAGCATGTAGCGTAAGGAGAATGGCTGCGCCATACGCACGATGGTGTCATAGACAGCGGTATCACCGTGGGGGTGGTATTTACCGATTACGTCACCAACGACACGGGCAGATTTTTTATAGGCTTTGTTCCAGTCATTGCCCAATACGTTCATGGCGTAAAGCACGCGACGGTGTACCGGTTTCAGGCCATCTCGGACATCCGGCAGCGCACGGCCAACAATGACCGACATCGCATAATCCAGATAGGAGCTCTTCAGCTCTTCCTCAATGTTGACCGGTGTAATTTCTCTCGCAAGGTCGCTCATCTAACCGCTATCCCTCTACTGTATCCCGGATTCAAAGGTCGCAAATTATAACACAAGCCTGGTCATACCGGTAAGCCTTATCCCGCCCGGATAGCAGGTTGATTTCTCGCGGTTTGCGCCGGGTTCACGCCGGGTTGCGACGCAGGGCCGCCGGTAATCATTCTTTCTTCAGCGCGGCGGCCTGTTATACTTCTTTTTCTTACGAGACAAGGAGTAAACGCGCTCATGAATGCTGAACAATCCCCAACACCCCATAACGTCGACCACAATGAGATCGCGAAATTCGAAGCGGTCGCCTCACGCTGGTGGGATCTGGAGGGGGAATTTAAGCCGCTGCACCGTATTAATCCGCTGCGTCTGGGCTACATCAGCGAACGCGCCGGCGGCCTGTTTGGCAAAACGGTGCTCGACGTCGGCTGCGGCGGCGGCATCCTCGCCGAAAGCATGGCGCGCGAAGGCGCTACCGTGACCGGCCTGGATATGGGCGCGGAACCGTTAGCAGTGGCGCGCCTGCACGCGCTGGAGAGCGGCGTGAAGGTTGACTACATCCAGCGTACCGTTGAGGAGCACGCGGCGCAGAACCCGGCGGGCTACGATGTCGTCACCTGTATGGAGATGCTGGAACACGTTCCGGACCCGCAGTCGGTGGTACGCGCCTGCGCCGCGCTGGTAAAGCCCGGCGGCCACGTGTTCTTCTCAACCCTTAACCGCAACGCCAAATCCTGGTTGATGGCGGTGGTCGGCGCGGAATACGTGCTGCGCATGGTGCCGAAGGGTACCCACGATGCGAAGAAGTTTATCAAGCCGTCCGAGCTGCTGGCGTGGATTGACGATACGCCGCTCAAAGAGCGTCATATCACCGGCCTGCACTACAACCCGCTGACCAACAAATTCCGTCTCGCGCCGGGGGTTGATGTTAACTATATGTTGCATACCGAAGCGAAAAACGACTAACGCCATAAGTATTTGCTATAAGGATTGTGCGGGCTTTCCCGCGCAATTTTATCGGGTCGTTGAAGAAATCAGCACTCGATCATATTTTCATTTTTTTTTGCAACTTATTGACATCGCCAACAAGCCTTACGATACGAGGGCTTAGCCATAGACCCGCCGAATAAGACGCAAAAACATCTCAAAATCAACTCTTGTTCTCAAATGATTCCCTACTAGAATACTCATCATCTAGCGTTAAACTTATCTCAAACCCCCTATATGTAGTATTTATCCACAGAGTTAGTCACAGACTGGCGGCTGTGTATAAGTGGGGGATATTTTTTCTATTTCTTACGGACGGGTACATTCCTCATGAATCAGAGTCTGCTGGTGACTAAGCGTGACGGTGCGACCGAGCGCATTAACCTCGATAAAATCCATCGTGTGCTTGACTGGGCGGCGGAAGGCCTGGAGAACGTCTCAATCTCTCAGGTTGAACTGCGTTCCCACATCCAGTTTTACGACGGGATTAAAACCTCTGACATTCATGAAACCATCATCAAGGCCGCTGCCGACCTGATCTCCCGCGATGCGCCGGACTATCAGTACCTCGCCGCGCGCCTGGCCATTTTCCACCTGCGTAAGAAAGCCTACGGCCAGTTCGAGCCGCCGACGCTGCACGACCACGTAGTGAAAATGGTGGAGCTGGGCAAATATGACCATCACCTGCTGGAAGACTACTCCGTAGAAGAGTTCGCGCAGATGGACGGCTTTATCGACCACTGGCGCGACATGAACTTCTCTTACGCTGCGGTAAAACAGCTCGAAGGGAAATACCTGGTCCAGAACCGCGTCACCGGCGAAATCTACGAGAGCGCGCAGTTCCTGTACATCCTCGTCGCGGCCTGCCTGTTCTCGAACTACCCGCGCGAAACCCGTCTCGACTACGTGAAGCGTTTCTATGACGCGGTATCGACCTTCAAGATCTCGCTGCCGACGCCGATCATGTCCGGCGTGCGTACCCCGACCCGTCAGTTCAGCTCCTGCGTGCTGATCGAGTGTGGCGACAGCCTCGACTCCATCAACGCCACCTCCAGCGCCATCGTGAAATACGTTTCCCAGCGCGCCGGTATCGGCATCAACGCCGGCCGCATTCGTGCGCTGGGCAGCCCGATCCGCGGTGGTGAAGCCTTCCACACCGGCTGTATTCCGTTCTACAAGCACTTCCAGACTGCGGTGAAATCCTGCTCTCAGGGCGGCGTGCGCGGCGGTGCGGCAACCCTCTTCTACCCGATGTGGCATCTGGAAGTGGAAAGCCTGCTGGTGCTGAAAAACAACCGTGGTACCGACGCCAACCGCGTGCGTCACATGGACTACGGCGTACAGATCAACAAGCTGATGTACACCCGCCTGCTGAAAGGCGAAGACATCACCCTGTTCAGCCCGTCTGACGTGCCTGGCCTGTACGACGCCTTCTTCGCCGATCAGGACGAGTTTGAGCGCCTGTACGTGAAATACGAAAAAGACGACAGCATCCGTAAGCAGCGCGTGAAAGCGGTGGACCTGTTCTCCCTGATGATGCAGGAGCGCGCCTCTACGGGCCGTATCTACATCCAGAACGTTGACCACTGCAACACCCACAGCCCGTTCGACCCGGTGGTCGCGCCGGTGCGCCAGTCTAACCTGTGCCTTGAGATCGCCCTGCCGACCAAACCGCTGGACGACGTCAACGACGAAAACGGCGAAATCGCCCTGTGCACCCTCTCCGCCTTCAACCTCGGCGCGATTGACAGCCTGGACGAGCTGGAAGAGCTGGCGATTCTGGCAGTACGTGCGCTCGACGCCCTGCTGGATTATCAGGACTACCCGATTCTGGCGGCAAAACGCGGTGCGATGGGTCGTCGTACCCTGGGTATCGGCGTTATCAACTACGCCTACTACCTGGCGAAGCACGGCGTGCGTTATTCCAACGGTAGCGCCAACAACCTGACGCACAAAACCTTCGAAGCGATTCAGTACTACCTGCTGAAAGCCTCGAACGAGCTGGCGAAAGAGCAAGGCGCCTGCCCGTGGTTCAACGAAACCACCTACAGCAAAGGCATCCTGCCGATCGACACCTATAAAAAGGATCTCGATGGCATCGCTAACGAGCCGCTGCACCTCGACTGGGAAGCGCTGCGTGAGTCCATCAAGACCCACGGCCTGCGTAACTCTACGCTCTCTGCCCTGATGCCGTCCGAGACTTCCTCGCAGATCTCGAACGCCACCAACGGCATCGAGCCGCCGCGCGGCCACGTCAGCATCAAAGCATCGAAAGACGGTATCCTGCGCCAGGTGGTGCCGGAGTATGAGCGTCTGAAAGATCAGTACGAACTGCTGTGGGACATGCCGAACAACGACGGTTACCTGCAGCTGGTTGGCCTGATGCAGAAGTTCATCGACCAGTCTATCTCGGCGAACACTAACTATGACCCGACGCGTTTCCCGTCAGGCAAAGTGCCGATGCAGCAGCTGCTGAAAGACCTGCTCACCGCCTACAAATTTGGCGTGAAAACCCTCTACTACCAGAACACCCGTGACGGTGCAGAGGACTCCCAGGATGACCTGGCGCCGTCCATTCAGGACGACGGCTGCGAAAGCGGCGCATGTAAAATCTGATTAAGCGGGGCGGGGAAACCCGCCCTCTTGTTGTTAAGGCGGCAGGTGCGCTTCGCTTACCTGCCCTACGAGAATAACCGCAACATCAAGCCGTAGGGTGGATAAGCGAAGCGCATCCACCATTAACAGCAGATATTGTTCGCAGACAGGACCCACATTCATGGCATACACCACCTTTTCACAGACGAAGAATAATCAGCTGCTGGAACCGATGTTCTTTGGCCAGCCGGTTAACGTGGCGCGCTACGACCAGCAGAAATATGACATCTTCGAAAAGCTGATCGAAAAACAGCTCTCCTTCTTCTGGCGTCCGGAAGAAGTGGATGTTTCCCGCGACCGTATCGACTATCAGGCGCTGCCGGATCACGAGAAGCACATCTTCATCAGCAACCTGAAATACCAGACGCTGCTGGATTCTATCCAGGGCCGCAGCCCGAACGTGGCGCTGCTGCCGCTGATCTCCATTCCGGAGCTGGAAACCTGGGTCGAGACCTGGGCGTTCTCCGAGACCATCCACTCGCGCTCTTACACCCACATTATCCGCAACATCGTTAACGATCCGGCGGTGGTGTTCGACGACATCGTCAACAACGAGCAGATCCTCAAGCGTGCGGAAGGCATCTCCCACTACTACGACGATCTGATCGAGATGACCAGCTACTGGCATCTGCTGGGCGAAGGCACCCACAGCGTTAACGGCAAGACCGTGACCGTGAACCTGCGCGAGCTGAAGAAGAAGCTTTACCTCTGCCTGATGAGCGTCAACGCGCTGGAAGCGATTCGCTTCTATGTCTCCTTCGCCTGCTCCTTCGCCTTCGCCGAGCGCGAACTGATGGAAGGCAATGCCAAGATCATCCGCCTCATCGCCCGCGACGAAGCGCTGCACCTCACCGGCACGCAGCATATGCTGAACCTGCTGCGCAGCGGCACAGATGATCCGGAAATGGCGGAGATCGCCGAAGAGTGCAAGCAGGAGAGCTATGACCTGTTCGTGCTGGCGGCACAGCAGGAGAAAGAGTGGGCAGAGTACCTGTTCAAAGACGGCTCGATGATCGGCCTGAACAAAGACATTCTCTGCCAGTACGTCGAGTACATCACCAACATCCGTATGCAGGCGGTGGGCCTCGATCTGCCATTCCAGACGCGCTCTAACCCGATTCCGTGGATCAACACCTGGCTGGTGTCCGATAACGTGCAGGTGGCGCCGCAGGAAGTGGAAGTCAGCTCTTACCTGGTGGGTCAGATTGACTCCGAAGTGAACACTGACGACCTCAGCGATTTCCAGCTCTGAGTGATGAATAACCGCATTACCTTACGCCTCACTGGCGCTCAGCTTGAGTGCCTGGAAGAGCATCCTTCCCTGCTGCTGGCGCTGGAGTCACATAAGGTGCCGGTAGAGTATCAGTGCCGGGAAGGGTACTGCGGGTCGTGCCGGACGCGTCTGGTGTCCGGGGAAGTCACCTGGCTTACCGAGCCGCTGGCGTTCATTGAACCAGGCGATATTCTGCCCTGCTGCTGTAAAGCGCGGGGCGATATCGAAATCGAACTGTAAAAAAGGCGGGCCTGATGGTCCGCCTTTTTCGTATCTGCCCTTCTCTTACCCGCGTTTCGCCGCGATCGCCTGATGATGCTTGCGCTCACCGATCATCACCACAATCAGCAGCAGCACCGCCAGCACGCTTCCGCCAATCATGACGATGAAGCCGCCGTCCCAGCCGAAGAAGTCTACGGTGTAACCGACAATGGCGCTGGCCGCCACCGATCCACCGAGGTAACCGAACAGCCCGGTAAAGCCCGCTGCCGTGCCTGCCGCTTTCTTCGGAGCCAGCTCAAGCGCGTGCAGACCAATCAGCATCACCGGGCCATAGATCAGGAAGCCGATAACAATCATGCAGATCATATCGACATGCGGATTGCCCGGCGGGTTCAGCCAGTACACCACCGTGGCGATGGTCACCAGCGTCATAAAGAACACGCCGGTCGCGCCGCGGTTGCCACGGAAGACCTTGTCCGACATCCAGCCGCACAGCAGCGTGCCTGGAATACCCGCATACTCGTAGAAGAAGTAGGCCCAGGAGGATTTATCCAGCGCAAAGTGCTTCACTTCCTTCAGATAGGTCGGTGACCAGTCGAGGATGCCGTAGCGCAACAGGTAGACAAACACGTTAGCGATGGCGATATACCACAGCAGCTTATTCGGCAGCACGTACTGCATGAAAATCTGCTTCGCGGTCAGCTCTTCCTCATGCTTATCGCTGTAGTCGTCCGGGTAGTCGTTTTTGTACTCCTCAATCGGCGGCAGACCGCAGGACTGCGGCGTATCGCGCATCAGCGCAAAGGCGATCAGCGCCACGATGATGGCGGCGAACGCCGGCATATACAGTGCCGCTTTCCAGTCGTTAAACCAGGCCATACCGAGCAGGAACAGCAGCGGTGGCAGTCCGCCGCCGACGTTATGCGCGCAGTTCCACACCGACACAATCCCGCCGCGCTCCTTTTGCGACCACCAGTGCACCATAGTACGCCCGCACGGCGGCCAGCCCATGCCCTGGAACCAGCCGCACAGGAACAGCAGCACGAACATCACGGCGATGCTGGAGGTCGCCCAGGGCACGAAGCCCATAAACAGCATTACCGCCGCGGCGAGGATCAGACCCGCCGGCAGAAAAACGCGTGGATTCGAGCGATCCGACACCGACCCCATGATGAATTTTGAAAAGCCGTAGGCAATGGAGATCCCCGACAGCGCAAAGCCCAGATCGCCGCGCGAGAAGCCCTGCTCAATCAGATAAGGCATCGCCAGCGCAAAGTTCTTGCGCACCAGATAGTAGGCTGCATAGCCAAAGAAAATCCCCATAAAGATCTGCCAGCGCAGACGGCGGTACAGCGGATCGACCTGCCCGTCGGGCAGCCGCGATTGATGAGGTGCAGGTTGGAAAATACCGATCATTAAGCCTCCGGGGCCATATAGTTATTATCGTCAGCGGAAACGCCCGGCAACGAATCGCCTGTGTTAACAAAAGGGTGCCAATGTTAGAAAAAGGCGGGCAATGTTACTGTGAAATGACACACGGAATGTTACAGATTTAAGACAAAAAAACAAAAAAGAGCATTGCGTCACGTTTTATGCTCGAAAACGCGCATTTACGAAGCAAAAGGCGCTCATTGATTTGCGTTAAGTAAAGCCGGAAGTCTGCGTGACAGCCTGTATGGCAGGGTGAGAGGGAGATCGGGCGTAGAGCCGCGCCCGGCAGGTGAGCCACGGCGCGGTAATGCAGCAGGAACGGGATTTCCCCTGTCTACAGGGTAAGACGCTCCGTCACCCGCACCCAGCCATGCCCCTGGGAGACATCATCCCCGTTGAGCAGACGGCGCAGCATGTTCTGGGCAATCATTGAGGCCACTGCCTGGCGCACCGGCAGGCGATGATTCGCCAGACTCAGCTGGACGCGAATGGCGCGGCTGCCCGCGTCGCTGTGTAGCGCAAACAGCAGACTGTCGTCCTGATGCGCCCCCGTCACCAGCGCCAGCGCACCGTCCGCCGCCTGCGACAGCGCCCGCGCCCGGGCGGCGATCTCAGCCAGCGACTCAGCACGCGGTGCCAGCACTTCCCCATCCGCCAGCGGTACGCCGGCCTGATTCAGCTCCAGCGACAGCAGGCCAGCGGTGAACTGCTCGCTCACGCACAGCCGCAGGTCACGGGCGCGCAGGCTCTCAGCCAGCAGGCCCGGCAGCCCCAGCGTACCTTCGAAAATCAGGCTCTCGCCGGCAACCTGACGCACCTCCGGCCACAGGGCTTCCATCTGCGCCCGCTGGCTGGCCGGTCCGGTGAGTTTCAGTTCAATGATCGGCATGGAGGAGCGATATCCCATCACCACACCCTCCGGCAGGTTCAGGTGGCTCAGGCTCTGGGCGAGATCGCTTTCCGAGCGGCCAAACGTGGTCAGGCGCAAACACACCGGAGGGGCCGGCAGCTCGAAACGCTGCTGAATGCGCGGGAGGATCTCTTTCTCGACCATCACTTTAAATTCAGACGGCACGCCGGGGGTGAAGAAGAAGGTGCAGCGGTTAAGCGTCAGCGCAAAGCCGCAGGCGGTGCCAACCGGGTTATTGAGCATCTCGCTGCCGGCGGGGATCATCGCCTGTTTGCGGTTGCTGGGCGCCATCACCCGGCCACGGCTTTCGAAAAAGCGCGTCATATGCTCAAGCCACGACGCCTGCAGCTCCAGCTCAACCCCAGCGGCGCGTGCAGCGGCCAGCGCGCTGAGATCGTCGCTGGTGGGGCCAAGACCGCCGTTGACGATAACCACATCGGCTTCGGTGCTGCGCTCCTGCAAAATGGCGATCAGGCTGTCGAGATCGTCGCCCACGGTGTTGCGGCGCGTGAAGGGTAAACCCTGGGTGAAGAGGTAATCGGCAAGCCAGGCGGCGTTGGTATCAACGATTTGCCCGTGCAGGACTTCATCGCCGGTAGAGAGCATTTCCACAGTTAACATCGACTTACTCCGCATAGAGTGAAGGCTCTACTATAGCGCAAGGCGATACCGGGGAAAGCGAAAAGGCGCGGCAATGTGCCGCGCCCTGGGATCAGAAGGAGACGCTGCCGCCCACGTAAGGGCCGTCGGCCACCGCGTTGTCGCGATCGCCATCTTTGCCGGCGAGGTTGATGTAGCGATAACCCGCTTCGATGCTGATCGGACGCATAATGGTCCAGCGCACGCCGGCGTTCGCTTCTTCGTAATCCTTCACGCCGCTGGAGAGCGAGTCCGGGGAGTAGTAGTACTCGCCGTACAGACGGAAGCTGTCGGTCAGCGGCCACTGCAGGCCACCGCCTACCGCCGCCGCGTAGCCTTCGTCACCGGATTTCGGGTTCAGGTAGATGCCCTTGCCGCCCACGGTGGCCAGCAGCGGTCCCAGCGGCAGGTTCAGGCCGATGCCCAGCCCGCCGATTTCGCCGTCGTCATCGTTATGCGCCCAGTTACCGCTCAGCGCCAGCCCGGTGGTATCGGTGCCAAAGCCCACGCCGAGGTTGGTGTACTCTTTGCCCGCCTGGGCATTCACACTGATAGCGCTGGCGTAGCCTGAAACAAACAATAAGCTGGCGATACCAGCAAGCACGACTTTTTTCATTTTTGCTCTCTTTATACACTCACAATCGATGTGCCGGCATTGTACCGTTGCGTTTGTTGCTTTCAAGGCGCGATAACCGGTGTTTCTCCAGGGTATTGTAAGGAATTGAAACCTGCCGCTGCGTCTGAAAGGCACCAGCCATTCCTGCAATAGAAACTGCCAGATTGTCCTCGATCGACCGGGCCGTTACCGTGTTGTGCGAAAAGTCAGTCCGATTGATTGCACAGAGCGATGATGCTCACCACTACCCGTTCGAGGAGCCATGATGAATAAGAAAGGGTTAACCACCGCCTCCGGCGCGCCTGTCGCCCATAATAACAATGTCGCCACCGCCGGCCCGCGCGGCCCGATGCTCCTGCAGGACGTCTGGTTCCTTGAAAAGCTGGCGCACTTTGACCGGGAAGTGATCCCCGAGCGTCGTATGCACGCCAAAGGCTCCGCGGCCTACGGCACCTTTACCGTGACTCAGGACATTACCGCCTTTAGCCGTGCGAAAATTTTCTCTGAGATCGGTAAGAAAACCGAGCTGTTCCTGCGCTTCTCCACCGTGGCCGGCGAACGCGGCGCGGCGGACGCCGAGCGCGACATCCGCGGCTTCTCCATCAAGTTCTACACCGAAGAGGGCAACTGGGATCTGGTAGGGAACAACACGCCGGTCTTCTACCTGCGCGATCCGCTCAAGTTCCCGGATCTGAACCACGTAGTAAAACGCGACCCGCGCACCAACCTGCGTAACCCGACCTGGAAGTGGGACTTCTTCTCCCATCTGCCGGAGTCGCTGCACCAGCTGACCATCGACTTCAGCGACCGCGGCCTGCCGCGCTCCTACCGTCACATGCACGGTTTCGGCAGCCACACCTACAGCTTCATCAACAGCAATAACGAGCGCTTCTGGGTGAAGTTCCACCTCAAATCCGCACAGGGTATCGCTAACCTGATGGACGACGAGGCGAAACGCCTGGTCGCAGAGGATCGTGAAAGCTCCCAGCGCGATCTGTTCGAGTCCATTGAAGGCGGCGACTTCCCGCGCTGGAAATTCTACGTGCAGGTGATGCCGGAAGCTGACGCGTCACGCGTGCCGTACAACCCGTTCGACCTGACCAAAGTCTGGCCGCACGGCGACTATCCGCTGATCGAAGTGGGTGAGCTGGAGCTGAACCGCAACCCGGATAACTACTTTGCCGAAGTGGAGCAGGTAGCAATGTCGCCGGCTAACATCGTTCCCGGTATTGGTTTCTCGCCGGACCGCATGCTGCAGGGGCGTCTGTTCTCTTACGGGGATGCGCACCGCTACCGCCTGGGGGTCAATCACCACCAGATCCCGGTGAACAAACCGCGCTGCCCGTTCCACAACTATCACCGCGACGGCGCGATGCGCGTGGACGGCAACAGCGGTAACGGCCCGACCTATGAGCCGAACAGCTTTGGCGTCTTCCAGGAGCAGCCGGACTACAGCGAGCCGCCGCTGTCGCTGGAAGGCGCTGCCGATCACTGGAATCACCGGGAAGATACCGACTACTTCAGCCAGCCGCGCCAGCTGTTTGCGCTGATTGGCGAAGAGGAGCGCCAGCGCATGTATCGCCGCATTGCGGATGACATGAAGTCGGTGCCGGAGTTTATCCAGCAGCGTCAGATCGGCCTGTTCAGCGAAGTGGACCCGGCTTACGGCGCGGGCATTGCCGCCGCGCTGGATGCGATTAACAACGCGCAATAGCGTTGTAATGATAAAAAAAGCGATAGGCCGGAGACGGGTATCGCTTTTTTGTTTCACGCGACGTTACCCCGGCAGTACGCTGGCAACCCACTCCTGAAGCTGGCGGCGTGAAAGCTTTATGCCGCCGGTTTTCAGGGTGTCCGGCAGCGCAAGCCAGTGCACCGGCTGCTGGAAGCGGGCCAGGCTCTCTCTGACCCAGCCGCTAAGCCGCTCGGGCAGTACGCCATCGCTACACTCCACCACCGCCACCGGGCGCTGACCAAACTCGGCATCCTTCACCGGCACCACAAACACCTGGCAGACGCCGGGATGGCGGGCGATCACCCGCTCAACCTCTTCCGGCTGAATGCCCTCCCCGGCGCTGAAAAACAGGTTATCGAGCCGCCCAACAATGGTGAGCCGCCCATCGGCGATGACGCCGCGATCCCGGGTAGCGAACCAGCCTTCAGCATTGGTGAGCGGCAGCAGCATGCCGTTATGCCAGTAGCCGCTGGCGAGGCTGGCGGCGCGCACCCATACCTCGTTTGCCACGATCCTGACCTCGCGCCCCGGCAGCGGCGCGCCCACATCCGGCAAGCCGTCTGCCGCTTTGGCACAGACCGTGGAGGCCAGCTCGGTCATACCGTAGCCGCAGAAGCAGGCGATGCCCCGCTGCTGCGCCGCATGGGTCAGCTCTACCGGAATGGTCGCCCCGCCAAGCAGTACGGTGTGCAGCGTCTCCGGCCGCTGAGGATCATTGAGCAGCCGCCAGAGCTGGGTTGGCACCAGCGAGGCGTGGCTGCATCCGCTCAGCGCCTGAGCCAGCCCCCTCTCTTCCCGGACTGCCAGCTGCGCCCCGGCCAGCAGCCAGCGCCAGAGAATGCCCTGCCCGGAGACGTGAAACAGCGGCAGCGACAGCAGCCAGCGGTTGTCCTCGCTGAATGGGATGACCGCCAGCACGCCGGCCGCACTGGCGAGATGCGCACCGGGGGTATGCACTGCCGCTTTAGGCATCCCCGACGAGCCGGAGGTTAACGTCATGGTCGCCAGCCGCCGTGCATCCCACGCCACGCCGCCGTTGCCCGCGCCGTTGTCCAGGCGCAGCGCCGTCAGCCCGGCAAGCGGCACGGCTCCGTCGAGGGTCAGGGCAAAGCGCAGGGTCATGCCGGGCAGCAGCGCCGCCAGCTGCTCCGCCGGCAGTTGGGGATTAAGCGGCAGCAGGCGCGCCCCGCACTGCAGTAACGCCAGCCAGGCGAGCAGCGTGGCAGCCCGGTTGCGGGCGCACAGCGCAACGCCGTCTCCCTCCCGCACGCCCTGCTGGTAAAACCCGGCGGCCAGCGCATCTACGCGCGTACAGAGCGCGCGCCAGCTCAGCAGTTCCCCGGCAAGCTCCACCGCTGGCGCATCGGGGCGCAGCCGACACCAGTGACGCCAGGGCCAGTCGGAAAAGGTCATCGCAGCGCCTCCAGATGCTCAACGCCATAACGCGGCAGCACACTGCCGGGCCACGGGCGGATCAGCTGAGCCTGCATCAGCGACAGCGTATCCAGCCCGGGTAGCGTGCCCGGCGTCAGCCAGGCGGCAATGCGCGCCAGCTGGGTCAGGCCGAGACTGGATTCCAGCGACGCGCTGATCACCGCCTCAAGCCCGGCTGCCCGCGCGGCCTGCACCTGAGCGCGCACCGTCTGCAGGCTGCCGGTGAGCGTGGGCTTGATCACCACGGCGCTGACACCCGGCTCGGCAACGAAGCGAAAATCTGGCTCGCGCAGGCTTTCGTCCCAGGCAATGGCAATTCCGCTGTCGGCGGCAAAGGCGCGCGAGGCCTCGCGGGTGTGGCACGGCTCTTCAATAAACGCAATGCGATCGCGCCATGCCGGATTGATATACTTCGCAAACTGCTGCGCTTTCAGCGGCGTCCAGGCGCGGTTAGCGTCGAGGCGCAGCCGCAGATCCGGCACCGCTTCCAGCAGCAGGTTGACCAGCATGCCGTCGCGCACTGCTTCATACAGCCCGACCTTCACCTTCGCCACCTTTTCCCCCGGCAGCGCCGCCAGCAGGGAGAACAGCGCATCAGGGTCGCCGGTGCATAACGGCGCGGTGCGGTACTCCCCGGCCTGAGGCAACTGCTGCTGCAGCTCCGCCAGGGCGCAGCTCAGGCCAAAGGCGACCGCAGGCAGCGAGGGGAGCGGCGGATGTTGACCGCATTGCCACGCCTCCAGCCACGCCAGCGTCGCCTGACGACAGGCTTCCAGCGACTCCTGGCTGAAGCCCGGCAGCGGGGCGATCTCGCCCCAGCCATCGCGCCCCTCTTCGCCGAGGCAGACCACCAGCCCGTCGCGGGTTTTCAGACGCTGATGGCGCAGCACCACGCCCGCATCCATCGGGATCTGATAAGCAAACAGCCGCGCGCGTCGCATTATGGGTTCCGTTTAAACTTGCTGAAATCGGGCTGGCGCTTCTGGTTGAAGGCGTTGCGCCCCTCCTGCCCCTCTTCGGTCATGTAGAACAGCATGGTGGCGTTCCCGGCCAGCTCCTGCAGCCCGGCCTGGCCGTCGCAGTCGGCATTGAGTGCGGCCTTCAGGCAGCGCAGGGCCATCGGGCTGTTCTGCAGCATCTCGCGGCACCAGCGCACGGTTTCCTTTTCCAGATCCGCCAGCGGCACCACGGTATTCACCAGCCCCATCTCCAGCGCCTGCTGCGCATCATACTGGCGGCACAGGAACCAGATCTCACGCGCCTTTTTCTGGCCGACGATGCGCGCCATATAAGAGGCACCCCAGCCGCCGTCAAACGACCCCACCTTTGGCCCGGTCTGGCCGAACACGGCGTTATCTGCAGCAAGCGTCAGGTCGCACATCATATGCAGCACATGCCCGCCGCCGATGGCGTACCCGGCAACCATCGCCACTACCGGTTTCGGGCAGGTGCGGATCTGGCGCTGGAAGTCGAGCACGTTGAGGTGATGCACGCCGGAATCATCCTGATAACCGCCGTAGTCGCCGCGCACTTTCTGATCGCCACCGGCACAAAAGGCTTTTTCCCCCGCGCCGGTCAGCACGATCGCGCCGATGTTATCGTCGTAGCGCGCCTCTGCCAGCGCCTGCATCATCTCCTTCACCGTCTGCGGTCGAAAGGCGTTGCGAACTTCCGGACGATTAATGGTGATTTTTGCTATGCCGTCGCGCGACTTTTCATAGCGGATATCGGTAAAGCCAGTGGAGCAGTCCAGCCATTCGACCGGGGCGTAAAGCGTTGCGTCATCAGGGTAAATCATGAGGCATCCTCAGTGGAGAGAGACAAAATAGTGGCAAGGCAGGCGCAGAACGCCTGCGGGTTTTCCCGGTGCGCGTTGTGCCCGGCATCGGGGATCGCGTGGCGCTGCGCGGGAATATCCTGCGCGATGGCCTGGAAACGGGTATCGCTCGCGCCGTGCAGAAAGTGAAACGCGACCGGCAGCCTCGCCAGATACGGGCGCAGGTTGGGCTGGCGCGCGAGCGAGGTGGCATGCAGCATCGCCGCCAGCGCCGGGGCGTGGTTGTCCAGGCGTTGGTCAATAAAAGTCTGACGGCGGGCGGGCGACAGCGAAGCAAATAGCGGCTGGGCGTACCAGTCGTGAAGCACGCACTCCAGCGGCTCAGCAGTGAAGCGGCGAACCCAGCGGGCGTCCGACTCGCGTCGCGCCTGGCGCTCGCGGTAGGTTGTTAGTCCCGGATGCGCCCCTTCCACGATCAGCCCCTGCAGCCCACCAGGCTGCCTGCAGGCGTGAGACATGGCGACACGACCGCCGAGGGAGTAGCCCACCAGCCAGTAGCTCAGTATGTTGTAATTAAGCAGCGTGTTTTGCAGCAGGCGGTGGGTCGAGGCAAAGTTACCAGCCGGGACGGCGCAGGAGCCGCCGTGTCCGGGCAGATCGATGAACAACTGCGGATGGTCAAACACCGGGGCTATCTCCTGCCAGTCAGCGGCGGAGCCAAGAAAGCCGTGCAGCCAGACGATCCACGGCAGCGCGGGGTTTCCGGGTTTGACCACGGCATGCAGGTTCACAGCTGGCTTACCCGCGACAGCAGCTGCTGGAGTGCTTCGACGCCGCCCGTTTCGCTGACCACCGCCTCAATCACCGTTGCGCGTGGCGTCTGCCACGCCTGATGCAGCGCCGCGCTTAATGCTGTAAAGCTGCCCGGCTGGTGGTAATCGAGACCAAACATCGCCGCGGCGTGGCGGAATTCAACCTGCTGCGGCATGCAGTAGAAACGTTCGCGCACTGCGGCATCGGTGGGCAGCAGCGAGAAAATCTGCCCGCCGTTATTGTTGATGATCAGCAACACCAGCGGGGCGCTGACCTCGCGCAGCAGCGCCAGGGCGTTGAGATCGTAGAGCGCTGAGAGATCGCCGACCACGGCCAGCGTCGGCCGACCACTGCCGCGCTGCACGCCTGCAGCGGTGGAGATCAGGCCATCAATCCCGCTGGCACCGCGATTGCTGAACACCGGGTAACCCGCCGGCAGCCGGGCGAAGGCATCCACCAGCCGTACCACCAGGCTGTTGCCGAGGAACAGCTGACCGTTGACGGGCAGCAGCGCAGGCAGCCGGTGAGCAATCTGCGCTTCACCAAACCCGGTCGTCACCGCTTCCACTTCGTGCAGGGCGCCTCGTGCCAGCGCCGTCAGCGCGGGTGCCCAGGGCGCCTGTAGCGGTGCCGGATGCGCGGCCAGCCAGTCGCTGATGCTGCCAACCAGACGCCGACCGCGATGATGAGCCGGATCGAGCCGCCCCGCCTGGCTGTCGATGAGCCAGTACTCCTGCGGCGCACAGGCCGCCTGCCACTGCAGCAGGCGTTTGCCGGTCAGGCTGCCGCCAAACTGCAGCACGATATCGGCCCCGGACAGCAGGCGCTGCGCCTCGGGATGCGCCAGCCAGAGATCGGCACAGGGCAGCGGCTGACCGGTGCAGGAGAGCGTATCGCCGATCAGCGGCCAGCCGAGACGCTGCGCCCAGGCCGCGAGCTGTTCGCCTTCGCTTGCCGCCAGACGCCCGGCGAGAATAACGCCGCGCTTCATGCTCCACGCCGCCCAGTCCGGCTGCGCATGCGTGTACTGCGGGGCGGAGCTTTGCAGCCACGGCGCGTCGCTCTGCCACCATGACCCGGGTTCTTCCAGCCACGCGCTGCCGGTGTCATCCATCACGCCATAAAGCGGCTCGGCAAACGGGCAGTTAATATGCACCGCCCCACCGGACAACGGCCCCAGCAGATTATCGATAGCAGAGAGAAGCCAGCGCGCCGGAATATCCGGGGTCGGACGCGGCAGCGACAGCGTGGCGGCAGGATGCGAGGCGAAAATATCCGTCTGGCGAATGGCCTGATTCGCCCCGCAGTCGATAAGCTCCGGCGGACGATCCGCGGTCAGCAAAATCAGCTTTTCACCGGTAAGGCCCGCTTCGATGACCGCCGGATAAAGGTTAGCGACGGCGGTACCCGACGTGACGATCACCGCCACCGGCTCGCCGCTGGCTTTTGCCAGCCCGAGCGCAAGGTGCCCCAGCCCGCGTTCATCGAAGTGGGTATGGGGAGTAAGAGCCGGATGCTCTGCGGCGGCAAGGGTCAGCGGCGTCGAGCGGGAGCCAGGGGCGATACAGACGTGCCGCACGCCGTGACGGGTAATCGCTTCGACAATGGCTGTCGCCCAGCGACGGTTAAACGCGCTTGTAGACATGATGTTGTCCGGTATCAAATTTACCGGGCCATTATAAGGGTCGCGTTTTGGGCTGTTTTGACGTGGGTCGCTATTGTGGCTATCAGAAAGAATTTAGTGCGGGGATGACGGCAGGGGGTGGGCTGAAAACCAGCCCTGCGCGGAACGCAGGGCGGCGGGCTTAGCGGCGAAGCAGCAGGCCGAGCACCAGACCGGCAGCAGCACCGATACCAATTCCCTGCCAGGGTTTTTCGTGCACGTATTCATCAGCACGATAGGCCGCTTTTTTGGCGCGGAAGTAGTAGTTATCGGACGCATTGCTGACGCGGTTTTTAACATCGTGCAGCGCCTGCTCGGCGCGCGCTTTCAGCTCAATGTATTTCTGGTCAGCCGGATCGCCTGAGGCACGCAGGACTTCTTCCAGCGTATCGCTCAGCAGGGTCAGGTCATCATCCAGTCGCGGTTCGTATGGTTGTGAATTCATTGACATAACGGTTCTCCGTATTCAAACGTTTACTGGTCCGCTAACTATAGACAACATCCCGACATTCTGCGTAACGGCTATTCCCGCGCCATTCCCACATGCGGGATACCGTCTTCGTCGTAAACCGGAGTGACAGGCTGGAAACCAAACTGCGCATAAAAGGGTTGCAGATGCGCCTGCGCGCCCAGATACAGCGCCTTCTGCGGCCAGTTTTGCTGGCAGCTGGCGAGGGCGCGTTCCATCAGCTGCGCACCGAGTTTTTCACCCCGCACGGCAGCATCCACAATCACCCGGCCAATCACCACTGGCTCAACATCTTCCTCGCTTTTCAGAATCCTCGCATAAGCAATCAGCTTTCCGTCACGCCATCCGAGGATGTGGCGGTTCTCGCCCACCAGGTCGTCACCGTCGATATCGAGGTAGGGGCAGGTTTGCTCAACAACAAACACCTGGCAGCGCAGCTGTAATACGGCGTAGAGCGTTGGGACGTTAAGTTCGGAATGGTGCAGGTCTTGCCACTGGATCATGCGTTACTCCTTGATGTGCGTTATGACCGTTATACTAAAGGTTTTTCACACTGGCATGGGAGTTACTTGCTATGGAACTAACATTCCTGGGCACCTCGGCGGGTGTGCCGACGAAAACCCGTAACGTCACGGCGATAGTGCTTTCGCCCCTGACCCACTCGCCGGAACTGTGGCTGTTCGACTGTGGGGAGGGTACGCAACATCAGATGCTGCATACCACGTACAATCCCGGCAAGCTGACGCGTATTTTTATCACCCATCTGCACGGCGATCACATCTTCGGCCTGCCCGGCCTGTTGTGCAGCCGATCGATGGCGGGTAGTCAGCTCCCGCTGACGGTTTATGGGCCAAAAGGCATCAGGCAGTTTATTGAGATGTCACTGGCGCTGAGCGGCTCCTGGACCAGCTACCCGCTGGAGATTATCGAAATCGACGGCGGCGTGGTACTGGATGACGACGACCTGCGGGTCACGGCGTACCCCCTCACCCACCCGGTGGAGTGCTACGGCTTTCGCATTGAGCAGCATGATAAACCGGGGGCGCTGGATGCCGCGCGGCTGATCGCGGCCGGCGTGACGCCTGGGCCGCTGTTCCAGCAGCTGAAACAGGGGAAAAGCGTCACGCTGGAGGACGGGCGCGTGGTCAACGGTGCTGACTACCTCGGGGCGGCGCAGCGGGGTAAAACCCTCGCCCTCTTCGGTGATACCGGGCCTGCTGAGGCCGCGCTGGCGCTGGCGCGTGATGCGGATCTGATGGTGCATGAAGCCACGCTGGAAGCGGACATGGCGGAGAAAGCCAACGGGCGCGGCCATTCGACCACGGTACAGACGGCAGATCTGGCGCGTGCCGCCGGCGTGAAGCGGCTGGTTGTCACCCATATCAGCTCGCGCTACGACGCCGCGGGATGCGAAGCGCTGCTCGCGGAGTGCCAGGCGGTATTTCCGGGGAGCGAAATGGCAGAAGACTTTCTCACGGTGGCCGTTTGATAAGCCATCACCACCTCCCCGGAAGTGAGGTGGTTTAAAGATGACAATAAAAAAGCCGCCCGGAGGCGGCTTTTTAGCGTTTGCTGCATTACATCAGCGGCTGTGCCATCTGCACCAGCGTAATCAGCGGCTGCGGCCAGACGCCGAGAACCAGGACCAGCAGAGCGGAGATCAGCACCACGATACCGCCCGCGCTGTAGGCCCAGTCTGACGGCGCATCGCGGTTCAGCTGCTGCGGCGCGCTCAGGTAGAGGCTGACGGCGACGCGCAGGTAGTAGTAAAGACCGATCGCGGAACCGACCACGACGGCGGCGGTCAGCCACCATAGACCGTTCTGCACACCGACGGCCAGCACGTAGAACTTACCGATAAAGCCGAGGGTCATCGGAATGCCCGCCAGCGACAGCATCATCACCGTCATCACCGCTGACAGCACCGGACGGTGCCAGAACAGGCCGCGATAGGAGTAGAGCGAGTCGGCGTCCGGACCACGGTACGGGCTGGACATCAGGCTGACCACACCAAAGGCACCGAGGCTGCTGAACAGGTAACCCGCCAGATAAACCCCGACGGTTTCCATCGCCATCTGACCGCTCTGCAGGGCGATGAGCGCCACCAGCAGATAGCCGAGGTGAGAGATGGAGGAGTAGCCGAGCAGACGCTTGATGTTGCTCTGGTTCAGGGCCATCAGGTTACCGAACAGGATGGACGCAACGGCGATAATGCCGAGCACCACGCGCACCGCTTCGCTGTCACCCACCGGGGCGTAGAGGAACAGACGCATCACCACGCCAAAGATGGCGATTTTACTGGCGGTCGCCAGGAAGGTTGATACCGGCGCAGGCGCGCCCTGGTACACATCCGGCGTCCACAGGTGGAACGGCACCAGCGACAGCTTAAAGCCAAGACCGACGATCATCAGACCCAGGCCCGCCAGCAGCAGCGGTTCGTGCAGCATGTTGTCCGCCAGGCTCTTACCGAGCGCCAGGAACGACAGGCTGCCGGACTGGGCATACACCAGCGCCATACCGAACAGCAGGAACGACGACGCCGCAGCGGACAGAATGGTGTACTTGATGGCCGCTTCCAGGGAGCGCTTCTGACGGAAGGCATAACCGACCAGGCCGAACAGCGGCAGCGAGATAAGCTCAATGCCGAGGAACAGCGCCGCCAGATGGTTCGCATTCGCCAGCAGAATGCCGCCGAGGGCAGCAATCAGCACCAGCAGATAGAACTCTTCTTTATTGTCGGTATAACCCTGCAGCCACGGGTACGCGAAGGTGCAGGTCGCGAGGCTCGCCAGCAGCACAAGGCCGGTGTAGAGCATCGCAAAGCCGTCAACCCGCATCAGCGGCGTGACGTCCATTGGGCCTGCCTGGCCCACGAACCACAGTGATACCAGCGCAGCGTTGAGGCCGATCACTGACAGCGTAGCGTTAAGAAAATGGTCGCGTCGCCATGCTATAGAGAGCATCACAACCACCACCGTCAATCCGACGATCAGCAGCGGGAGCAGCGCGATCAGATGTTGAGGAGTTATAGTCATGAGCGAGTTACGGCCTTGTAGTTGAAACAGAATTAACAAACCACTGCTGGATATTGCTCATCGCGGAGTGCGAGGTATCCAGAATCGGCTGCGGATAGATGCCCAGCAGCACCAGAAGCGCTACCAGCAACAGAATGATTAACAGCTCGCGCGCTGACATCCCACGGATATCCTGATTCGCCGCTTCACTCTTCGCCTTACCGAAGTAAGCACGGTGCAGCATCGCCAGCGAGTAAACCGAGGCGAATACCAGGCCGAAGGTGGAGATCACGGTGATCACCGGCACGACCTGGAAGCTGCCGAACAGGATCATGAATTCACCGACGAAGTTACCAGTACCCGGCATCCCCAGGGTGGCAACCGCGAAGAACATCGACATTGCCGGCAGCCATTTAATCTTGCTCCACAGCCCGCCCATCTGGCGCATGTCACGCGTGTGCAGACGCTCGTAAAGCTGGCCGCAAAGAATGAACAGACCCGCCGCGGACAGACCGTGCGCAATCATCTGGATCACCGCACCCTGGTACGCCAGCTGGCTGCCGGTGTAGATGGCAATCAGCACGAAGCCCATGTGCGAGACTGAGGTGTAGGCAATCAGGCGCTTAATGTCGTACTGGGTGAACGCCATCCACGCACCGTAGAAGATACCGATAACGCCCAGCCACATCGCAATTGGCGCAAACTCAGCAGACGCGTTCGGGAACAGCGGCAGCGAGAAGCGCAGCAGACCGTAGGCCGCGGTTTTCAGCAGAATGCCCGCGAGGTCAACGGAACCCGCCGTCGGTGCCTGGGAGTGGGCATCCGGCAGCCAGCCGTGCAGCGGCACCACCGGCATTTTCACCGCAAAGGCAATGAAGAAGCCCAGCATCAGCAGCCATTCCACGCCATGCGACATCGGGGTTTTCAGCAGATCCTGATAGTTGAAGGTCCAGACTCCGGTGGCGTTGTAGTGCACAAACACCAGCGCCAGGATGGCAATCAGCATCACCAGACCGCTCGCCTGGGTGTAGATGAAGAACTTGGTCGCCGCGGTGATACGCGTCTTCCCGTCAGAGGCTTTGTGACCCCAGAGCGCGATGAGGAAGTACATCGGCACCAGCATCATTTCCCAGAAGAAGAAGAACAGGAACATATCGATGGCAAGGAACACACCGATAACGCCGCCGAGGATCCACATCAGGTTGAGGTGGAAGAAGCCCTGGTATTTTTCGATTTCGTTCCAGGAACAGAGCACGGCCAGCACGCCCAGCAGGCCGGTGAGTACCACCATCAGCAGCGACAAGCCGTCAATCGCCAGATGGATAGAGATGCCGAAACGCGGGATCCATTCCATCACAAACTCGGACTGCCACTGCGGCAAGCCGGCAGCCTGCGTCAGCGTATAGCCACCCTGCAACCAGAGTTGCAATCCGAGCGCCAGCGTCAGCCCCATAGTGATCAGCGCAATCCAGCGTGGAACCTTGACGCCAAAGCGTTCGGTCTGCCAGCAGAGGAAGCCGCCGATGAAGGGGATCAATATCAGCCAGGGTAATAACATGGCAATTTTTATTCCTTGTTTAAGTCCGGCTCAGGCTATCTACCCGCCCTGCTGAACCCCGGCTGTGCTCACAATCTTCACGTACATCAGTACGTTCCGGTTGTGGCGCACAGGCGGTGCTCAGTCTGGCTTCGCCGATAACGCCTGTCCTTTCGGACTTGATTTCAACGAATTCTCACACGAGAAAATTCACTTCAAACTCACCAACTCAACGCAATACCATCAGCAGGCCCAGCACCACAACGGCACCGATGCTCATTGAGGCGACGTACCAGCGCAGATAACCGTTCTCGCTGAACACCAGGCCGCGACCCGCGAGGCGAGACAGAATGGCCGGGGTGTTCATGACCGCGTTCAGCGGGTCGCGCTTGATAAGCCAGGCGATGCCGAGGAATGGCTTAATGAACACTTTGTCATACAGCCAGTCGAAGCCCCAGGCATGGAACCACCAGGTACCGAAGAAACGGCCCGGCGCGCTTTTCGCCACCGCGCTGACCAGCGAGCGTTTGCCCAGCCACAGCCATGCAGCGATCAGGATGCCCGCGATGGCGACCACGCCGGAGGTGATCTCCAGCGTCAGCACGCTGTCGTGCGCCAGTTCGGTGGTTTCCGGCAGTACACCGTGCAGCGGCGGAACGATCATCGCGCCCACAAAGGTAGAGAGGATCAGCAGGACGATCAGCGGCAGGTGATGGGTAATCCCTTTCCCTGCGTGGGCGTGGATCTGCGCGTTGCCGTGGAACACGATGAAGATCATGCGGAAGGTATAGAGCGACGTCATGAATGCGCCCACCAGACCGGCGATCATCAGGTTCATATGGCCGTTCGCCATCGCCCCGGCAAGGATTTCATCCTTACTGAAGAAGCCCGCCGTGATGAGCGGCAGCGCCGACAGCGCCGCGCCGCCAACCAGGAAGCAGGCATACACCAGCGGAATGGATTTACGCAGGCCGCCCATTTTGAAGATGTTCTGCTCGTGGTGGCAGGCAAGGATCACCGAACCGGACGCGAGGAACAGCAGCGCTTTAAAGAACGCATGGGTCATCAGGTGGAAAATCGCGGCGTCCCACGCCTGAACGCCGAGCGCCAGGAACATATAGCCAATCTGGCTCATGGTGGAGTAAGCCAGCACGCGTTTGATGTCGGTCTGCACCAGCGCGGCGAAGCCGGCCATCAGCAGGGTAACCGCACCAATGATGCCAACCAGATGCAGCACTTCCGGCGTCATCAGGAACAGGCCGTGAGTACGGGCAATCAGGTAGACGCCCGCGGTAACCATGGTCGCGGCGTGGATCAGCGCGGAGACCGGCGTCGGGCCAGCCATCGCGTCCGCAAGCCAGGTCTGCAGCGGCAGCTGTGCCGATTTACCTACCGCACCGCCCAGCAGCATCAGGGTCGCCCACATCAGCATATCGTTACCGGCCGCGAAGTGCGCCGGTGCCAGTTCCACCATTTCGCGGAAGTTCAGCGTACCCAGCTCGTTGTAGAGGATGAACAGCGCGAAGGCGAGGAACACGTCCCCGACGCGGGTCACCACAAACGCTTTCATCGCTGCCGCGCCGTTCTTCGGATCGGTGTAGTAGAAACCAATCAGCAGATAGGAGCAGAGGCCCACGCCTTCCCAGCCGAGATACATCAGCAACAGGTTATCGGCCAGCACCAGCACCACCATGCTCGCAATGAACAGGTTGGTGTAGGCGAAGAAGCGCGAATACCCTTCTTCACCGCGCATGTACCAGGAAGCGAACATGTGGATGAAGAAACCGACGCCGGTCACCACAGAGAGCATGGTCAGCGACAGGCCGTCGAGCACCAGGTTAACGCCGATGTTGAAATCACCGACCGCCATCCAGGTCCAGAGCGGCTGGGTCCAGGGCTGTGCGCCCTGGTTGAAGAAGTCGAAGCCAACAAAGACCGTGGTCAGTGCTGACAGGCCAACGGAACCCATCCCAATGGCTGCGGACAGATTTTCTGACCAGCGACCACGGGAAAACGCGAGCAAAACAAAGCCAATCAATGGCCATAAAATGGTTAACGCGAGCATGTTCATCCGCGCATCTCACTTACTGAATCGATATTCAGACTCTGGCGACGACGATGAAGCTGCAGCAGCAGCGCAAGGCCAATACTGGCTTCGGCCGCCGCTAAGCTAATCGCCAGAATATACATTACCTGACCATCGGTCTGGCCCCAGTAGCTGCCTGCCACGACGAACGCCAGCGCGGCGGCGTTGATCATGATCTCAAGACCAATCAGCATAAACAGCAGGTTGCGACGGATCACCAGCCCGGTCAGTCCGAGGACAAACAGAATGGCGGCGAGGATCAGTCCATGTTGTAGTGGGATCATGCGTGCTCCTCAGGTTTTCTTTTCACGCTTTCAGCCGGGCGGTTGCTCAGCACTTCACCGGGACGCTCTTCACGACCGATGTGGAAGGCGACCACCAGCCCTGCCAGCAGCAGCATGGATGCCAGCTCAACGGCCAGAACGTAAGGCCCGAACAGCGTGATACCGACTTCTTTGGCGCTGATTGGCGTACCGTCAATGCCCTGATCGTTGATGCCGAGAATGCTGTAGACGATCACCGCCAGCAGCACTGCGGACAAAATGCCCGGTCCGATCCAGATCTGCGGCTTCAGCCACTGGCGCTCCTGCTCAATCTCGGAGCCGCCCAGGTTCAGCATCATCACCACGAACACGAACAGCACCATGATGGCCCCGGCGTAAACGATGATCTCCAGCGCGCCCGCAAAGTGAGCGCCAATGGAGAAGAACACCCCGGCGATAGCCAGCAGGGAGATGATGAGATACAGCAGCGCATGTATCGGATTGGTATGCGTGATCACCCGTAAGGTGGTCAGGACGGCCACGAGGGCGCAGATATAAAAAGCAAATTCCATTCCTGACTCCTTAAGGTAACAGGCCTTTGACGTCGACAGGCTTAGCTTCGTTTTCCGCGTCGCCCTTGTCTTTGCCGTCGATTGCCATACCCGCCATCCGGTAGAAGTTGTACTCCGGATATTTACCCGGGCCGGAAATCAGCAGATCCTCTTTTTCGTACACCAGATCCTGACGCTTGTACTCGCCCAGCTCGAAGTCCGGGGTGAGCTGAATCGCCGTGGTCGGGCACGCCTCTTCACACATCCCGCAGAAGATGCAGCGTGAGAAGTTGATACGGAAAAACTCCGGATACCAGCGGCCATCAACGGTTTCGGCTTTCTGCAGAGAGATACAGCCTACCGGACAGGCTACCGCGCACAGGTTACAGGCCACGCAGCGCTCTTCGCCGTCCGGATCGCGCGTCAGCACGATGCGACCGCGGTAACGCGGTGCCAGGTAAACCGGCTCTTCCGGATACATACGCGTTTCGCGTTTCGCGAACGCGTGCAGGCCGATCATCCAGATACTGCGGACCTGGGTGCCGAACCCTACCACTAATTCTTTTAATGTCATGGTCAATTCGCCCCTTATTGCGCCTGCCAGAGAATGACAGCCGCCGTTACCAGCAAGTTGATCAGCGTCAGCGGCAGGCACACTTTCCAGCCGAAGGACATTACCTGGTCATAACGCGGACGCGGTAATGCTGCGCGGATCAGAATAAACATCATCATGAAGAACGCGGTTTTCAGCGCGAACCAGATGAATGGCGGTAACCACGGGCCATGCCAGCCACCAAAGAACAGGGTGACGATCAGTGCCGAAACGGTAACGATAGCGACGTATTCACCGACAAAGAACAGACCGAACTTCATACCGGAATATTCAATGTGGTAACCGTCGGCCAGCTCCTGCTCTGCTTCCGGCTGGTCAAACGGGTGACGGTGACACACCGCCACGCCAGCGATAGCAAAGGTAATAAAGCCAAAGAACTGCGGGATCACGTTCCAGATGTCGGCCTGGTTGTTGACGATGTCGGTCATGTTGAACGAACCGGCCTGCGCCACCACGCCCATCAGGGAGAGCCCGAGGAACACTTCGTAGCTCAGGGTTTGCGCAGAGGCACGCATCGCGCCGAGCAGCGAGTATTTGTTGTTACTCGCCCAGCCCGCAAACAGCACCGCGTAAACCGCCAGCCCTGCCATCATCAGGAAGAACAGGATGCCGATGTTGAGGTCGGCCACCACCCAGGTCGGACTGACCGGGACGATAGCAAACGCCAGCAGCAGCGAGGTAAAGGCGATCATCGGCGCAAGGGTGAAGATCATGCGGTCGGTGAAGCGCGGGACCCAGTCCTCTTTGAAGAACATCTTGATCATGTCCGCGACCAGCTGGAGTGAACCACCCCAGCCCACGCGGTTCGGCCCGTAACGGTTCTGGAACAGGCCGAGCAGACGACGCTCGCCAAAGCTCATGAACGCGCCGCAGATCACCACGACCAGCAGAATAACGATCGCTTTGAGAATGCTCAGCAGGATCTCGATCAGTTCCGGTGTAAACCAGCTCATGCGCGCGCCTCCTGCAGATTTTCAAGACGTGCCCCGGCAAGTACCGGCGCAATACCTGGCATTCCCATCGGCAGACCTACCTGCCCTTCTACCAGCCCTTCAGAGATGACCAGCGGCAGGCTGATGGTCTGACCTTCGTAACTGAAGGAGACGTTCGCCCCGGCGTTCACGCCAAGCTTCGCGGCATCCGCCGGATTAAGCTTGATGTACGGCTCCGGCATACGCTGCTGGAATACCGGCGAACGCTGCGACATCTCGTCGCTACCAAACAGGTGATAGTACGGGGCAATCAGCCATTTGCCGTCCTGCGCTTCGAAGCGCGCCGGAACCTGCGCGAAGTAATCGATACCGGTTTCTGAGGCTTCGATTAGACGCACGCCAGGGTCACCGTGACGCAGCGAACCGCCCACTTCGGCCTGGAATTTGTTCCATGCCTGCGGGGAGTTCCAGCCTGGCGCCCAGGCAAACGGGATCTGCGAACGCGGGGCAGACGGCTGGTTGTTACCTTCCATTGAGAAGGCAAACATGGTGTCTTTGTCCTGCGGCTGACGCGGTTCGTGAACGCTGATGTTGGCACGCATCGCAGTACGGCCGCTGTAGCGGTGCGGTTCACGCGCCAGTTTCTGACCGCGAATACGGAACGACGCTTCTGGCGCAGCATCTTTAATGCCTGCCAGCTGCGGCAGCGCGGTGATGGCTGCATCGATAACGTGGTCGAGCTGGGTCCAGTCAACCTCGCGGTTAGTCACGGTACTGTGCAGCGAATGCAGCCAGCGCCAGCTCTCCAGCATGATGGCGTTGCTGTCGTAGTACGCCGGGTCATACACCTGGAAGAAGCGCTGGGCGCGACCTTCGTTGTTGATCACCGTCCCGTCGCTCTCGGCAAAGCTTGCCGTGGAGAGCACCAGGTGCGCGTGTTCCATGATGGCGGTGCGCTGGTGATCGATAACCAGTACCAGCGGCGCTTTCGCCAGGGCAGCGTCAACGCGCGCGGCGCTGGCGTGACGATGCAGATCGTTCTCCAGCACCACCACCGCATCTGCGGCACCGGTTTCCAGTTCGCTTAACGCGTCGTCCAGCGAGCCGCCGCCGATCATACCGAGGCCGACGCTGTTTACCGCGCGGGCAATCATGGTGATACCCACATCTGCACCGCGGCCTTTCAGGGCTTTCGCCACGTTCGCCGCCGCCTGCAGCATTTCCACGCTACCGGCGTTAGTGCCAGAGATAATCAGCGGTTTTTTCGCCCTGGCCAGCGCCTGAACGATGACGTCTACTTTGTTCTGCAGATCGCTGGAAAGACCTTCAACCGCCGGAGAGGCGCTGTCGAGGGCATGGGCAACGGCAAAACCAAGACGCGCCTGATCTTCAACCGGTGCGCGGTAGGTCCACGCGGCGATATCGTCCAGACGGGTGCTGTCGACGTTGGTCACGAACAGCGGATGTTTCGCATGCTGACCGATGTTAAGAATTGCCGCAATCTGCCAGTCGGCCACTTTTTGTGCCGCTGCCATCTCACGCGCTTTCCCTTTCACCGCCTGACGAACCGCCAGCGCAACGCGTGCGCCGGTCTGGGTAATGTCTTCGCCCAGCACCAGTACCGCATCGTAGGATTCGATTTCACGCAGCGCCGGGGTGCGAATGCCGCTTTCACGCAGCAGCTTCAGCATCAGCTGCAGACGTTCCTGCTCGCCCGCCGCAATCCCGGTATAGAAGTTTTCCGCACCGACCAGCTCACGCAGCGCAAAGTTGCTTTCGACGCTGGCGCGCGGGGAACCGATACCGATCACCTTCTTCGACTGGCGCAGAATATCCGCCGCGCCCTGCATCGCCTGCTCGGCGTTGAGGGTGATGAGGTCGTTGCCGCGACGCTGAACCGGCTGACGCGGACGGTCTTTCAGGTTCACATAGCCATAGCCAAAACGACCGCGATCGCACAGGAAGTAGTGGTTAACGGTACCGTTGTAGCGGTTTTCGATACGGCGCAGTTCACCGTAGCGCTCGCCCGGGCTGGTGTTACAGCCAAGAGAGCACTGCTGACAGATGCTCGGTGCGAACTGCATGTCCCACTTACGGTTATAGCGCTCGGAGTGCGTTTTATCGGTGAAGACGCCGGTCGGGCAAATCTCTACCAGGTTGCCGGAGAACTCGCTTTCCAGCGTGCCGTCTTCCGGGCGACCGAAGTAGACGTTGTCATGCGCGCCGTAAACGCCCAGATCTTTGCCGTCCGCATAGTCTTTGTAGTAGCGCACGCAGCGGTAGCAGGCGATGCAGCGGTTCATTTCATGAGAGATGAACGGCCCCAGATCCTGATTGCGGTGGGTACGCTTGGTGAAACGGTAGCGACGGAAGCTATGACCGGTCATTACGGTCATATCCTGCAGGTGGCAGTTGCCCCCCTCTTCACAGACCGGACAGTCGTGCGGGTGGTTAGTCATCAACCACTCCACCACGCTTTCGCGGAACTGTTTTGCTTCGCCATCGTCAATAGAGATAAAGGTCCCGTCGGATGCCGGTGTCATACAGGACATCACCAGACGACCGCGAGTATCTTCTGCGTTCTGATATTGCTTTACCGCGCACTGGCGGCAGGCGCCAACGCTTCCCAGCGCCGGGTGCCAGCAAAAGTAAGGAATATCGAGGCCAAGCGACAGACATGCCTGTAACAGGTTGTCCGCACCGTCTACCTCATATTCTTTGCCGTCTACATGAATCGTAGCCATAGTCAGCATGCTTCCAGTTATCCCAGCTAAACGCTGAGCGTTAATCAAAATTCTTTCGTTACTTCACTCCCCTCACCCGGTTCTTCCGCGAAAGAGCGTCAGGCCGAGGGGGTGAAAACGATCACCAGCGTGCTTTTAACAGGTTAGGCTGAATCCCGCTGATATGACGGGTATTGCTGAAGTCCTGTTTGATGCCCGCTTCGAATTCGTCACGGAAATATTTAATCGCGCTTTGCAGCGGCTCTACGGCGCCTGGCGCGTGGGCACAGAAGGTTTTACCCGGACCGAGGAATCGACACAGCTGCTCAAGCGTCTCGATATCCCCCGGTTGCCCTTCCCCACGCTCAAGCGCGCGCAGGATCTTCACGCTCCACGGCAGGCCGTCGCGACATGGCGTACACCAGCCGCAGGACTCGCGCGCGAAAAACTCTTCCAGGTTACGCACCAGCGGCACCATACCAATTTCATGGTCGACGGCCATCGCCAGCGCCGTACCCAGACGGCTACCCGCTTTACCGATGCTTTCGAATTCCATTGGCAAATCGAGGTGCGATTCGGTCAGGAAGTCAGTACCCGCGCCGCCCGGCTGCCAGGCTTTGAATTTCAGGCCATCGCGCATCCCGCCGGCGTAATCCTCAAGGATTTCACGGGCGGTGGTGCCAAACGGCAGTTCCCAGACGCCCGGATTCTTCACGCGCCCGGAGAAGCCCATCAGCTTGGTGCCCGCGTCTTTGCTGGTAGAGATGTTCTGATACCATTCGACGCCGTTGGCGAGAATTGCCGGCACGTTACACAGGGTTTCTACGTTGTTCACGCAGGTTGGCTTGCCCCATACGCCGCTGCTCGCCGGGAACGGCGGCTTGGAACGCGGGTTTGCACGACGCCCTTCAAGGGAGTTGATGAGTGCAGTTTCTTCACCGCAGATGTAACGCCCTGCACCGGTATGAACAAACAGCTCAAAATCAAAACCGGTGCCGAGGATGTTTTTCCCAAGCAGGCCCGCTTCGGTCGCTTCCGCGATGGCGCGACGCAGGCGATCGGCGGCTTCAATGTACTCGCCGCGCAGGAAGATGTAACCGCGGTACGCTTTCAGCGCGAAGGCGGAGATCAGCATGCCTTCCACCAGCAGGTGCGGCAGCTGTTCCATCAGCATGCGGTCTTTATAGGTGCCCGGCTCCATTTCATCCGCGTTGCACAGCAGGTAGCGAATGTTCATGGATTCGTCTTTCGGCATCAGGCTCCACTTCAGACCAGTGGAAAAGCCCGCGCCGCCGCGCCCTTTCAGGCCAGCGTCTTTAACCGCATTCACGATGTCGTCCGGCGCCATGCCAGTCAGGGCTTTACGCGCGCCTTCATAACCGTTTTTGCTGCGATACTCATCGAGCCACACCGGCTGTTTGTCGTCGCGCAGCCGCCAGGTCAGCGGATGGGTCTCGGCAGTACGAATAATTGTCTTCATTTATACTGCTCCAGCAGGTTGGGGATCCCCTCCGGCGTCAGATAGCTGTGAGTATCCTCATCAATCATCATGGTCGGACCGCGGTCGCAGTTACCCAGGCAGCAGGTCGGCAGCAGCGTGAAGCGGCCGTCGAAAGTGGTCTGGCCCGGCTTAATGCTCAGGTGCTTTTCAATCGCCGACTGAATCCCCTGGTAGCCGGTGATGTGACACACCACGCTGTCGCAGTAGCGAATCACATGACGGCCCACCGGCTGACGGAAGATCTGGCTATAGAACGTCGCCACGCCTTCTACATCACTTGCCGGAATACCCAGCACGTCGGCGATGGCGTAGATCGCGCCATCCGGCACCCAGCCACGCTGTTTCTGTACGATTTTCAGCGCTTCAATGGACGCCGCACGCGGGTCTTCGTAGTGGTGCTTTTCGTGCTCAATTGCCTCACGCTCTGCCGCACTCAGCTCAAAAGCCTCGGTTTGTGGTTGTTGATTCTCGTGCATAATTAGCGGTCCACATCTGACATAACAAAATCGATACTACCCAGATAGACGATCAGGTCGGACACCAGGCTGCCGCGGATCACAGACGGGATCTGCTGCAGATGCGGGAAGCTTGGAGTACGAACGCGGGTACGGTAGCTCATGGTGCTGCCGTCGCTGGTCAGGTAGTAACTGTTGATCCCTTTGGTCGCCTCGATCATCTGGAAGGATTCGTTGGCCGGCATTACCGGACCCCAGGAAACCTGCAGGAAGTGAGTGATCAGGGTTTCGATATGCTGAAGCGTGCGCTCTTTCGGCGGCGGCGTGGTCAGCGGGTGATCCGCTTTGAACGGGCCTTCCGGCATGTTGTTGAGGCACTGCTCAAGAATACGCAGGCTCTGGCGCAGCTCTTCCACTTTCAGCATCACGCGGGTGTAGGCATCGCTGACGCCACCGCCCACCGGAATTTCGAAGTCGAAGTTTTCATAGCCAGAGTAAGGACGCGCCTTACGCACGTCGAAGTCGATCCCGGTGGCGCGCAGGCCTGCGCCGGTGGTGCCCCACTCCAGCGCTTCTTTCGCGCCGTAAGCGGCCACGCCCTGAGAGCGACCTTTCAGAATGGTGTTGCGCAGCGCCGCTTTCTCGTAAGAATCCAGACGCTTCGGCATCCACTCAAGGAACTCGCGCAGCAGGCGATCCCAGCCGCGCGGCAGGTCATGCGCCACGCCGCCAATGCGGAACCAGGCCGGGTGCATACGGAAACCGGTGATCGCTTCCACCAGATCGTAGATTTTCTGACGGTCGGTAAAGGCGAAGAATACCGGCGTCATCGCGCCGACGTCCTGAATAAAGGTCGAGATATAAAGCAGATGGCTGTTGATGCGGAACAGCTCAGAGAGCATCACGCGAATCACGTTAACGCGATCCGGCACCACGATACCCGCCAGTTTTTCCACGGCCAGCACGTATGGCATTTCATTCACGCAGCCGCCGAGGTATTCGATACGGTCGGTGTACGGAATGTAGCTGTGCCAGGACTGACGTTCGCCCATCTTCTCAGCGCCACGGTGGTGGTAACCGATATCCGGTACGCAATCGACAATCTCTTCGCCATCAAGCTGAAGGATGATACGGAATGCACCGTGCGCCGACGGGTGGTTCGGACCGAGGTTGAGGAACATGAAGTCCTCGTTGTCGGTGCCGCGCTTCATGCCCCAGTCTTCCGGCTTGAAGGTCAGCGCTTCCATCTCCAGATCCTGCTTCTGCTTTGTCAGCTCGAACGGATCGAATTCAGTAGCGCGCGCCGGGTAGTCTTTACGCAGCGGGTGACCTTCCCAGGTCGGCGGCATCATGATACGCGTCAGGTGCGGGTGACCGTTAAAGGTGATGCCGAACATCTCCCAGGTTTCACGCTCGTACCAGTTGGCATTCGGGAACAGTTTGGTGAAGGTCGGCACGTTGAGATCGTTTTCGCTCAGCGCCACTTTGAGCATGATGTCGCGATTGCGGTCGAGCGACATCAGATGATAGAAAACGGAAAAATCCGCGGCAGGTAAACCCGCGCGGTGGGTGCGTAGACGCTCATCCATGCCATGCAGATCGAAAAGCATGACATAAGGTTTCGGGAGTTTCTTTAAGAAATCGCCAACTTCCAGTAATTGCTCACGCTTAACCCAGACCACCGGAACCCCGGTGCGGGTAGCCTGAACAGAAAAAGCATCCGGCCCAAAACGGTTACGCAGTTCGCCGATTACCGGATCGTCCAGATGATCGCGGGTTTGCCAGAAAGGCGTAGCGGCTTCATGCGCAGTTAAATCGGTCATAATGTTCACCATGTTAAATGGTTCAGTAGTGACTGGCAGATCGTGGCTTCGCGTTTTTGTTTAATAATGTGCGAAGTATTCCCTTCTTATTCAGCCACGCAGCAGGTTCCGCTGCGGCTTAATACGTCCGGGTCATCCACGCCCCGCAAGCGCAAATTAAATTTCGTCTGGTGTACGCAGGTTGGTGACCGCAATGCGCTCGCCGCGTTTACGCTCACGCTCTGACTGCATATTGGCGCGGTACACGCCCTGATCCCCGACCACCCATGAAAGCGGACGACGCTCTTTACCGATGGACTCCTGCAGCAGCATCAGCGCCTGCATGTAGGCTTCCGGACGCGGCGGACATCCCGGGATATACACATCAACCGGAAGAAACTTATCCACGCCCTGGACCACGGAATAGATGTCGTACATGCCGCCGGAGTTGGCGCAGGCACCCATAGAAATGACCCATTTTGGTTCAAGCATCTGGTCATAAAGACGCTGAATCACCGGTGCCATTTTGGTAAACGGCGTACCGGCGATAACCATCAGGTCGGCCTGACGCGGTGAAGCACGCAGTACTTCCGCACCAAAACGCGCAACGTCGTGTACCGCAGTAAACGACGTCACCATTTCTACATAGCAGCATGAAAGGCCGAAGTTGTAAGGCCAGATTGAGTTTTTACGGCCCCAGTTGACCATGCCGTGCAGGACATCTTCGAGCTTGCCCATGAACACGCTGCGGTTAACCTCTTGCTCCAGGGGATCCGGAACGATCTCCTGTTTTTGCAGGGGGTAACGGTCGTTCTCACCGTTAGGATCTATGCGGGTGAGCGTATAATCCATCTTATTGCCTCGCTGTTACTGCGTATGACGACTAGTGTCGCTGTCGGTTTCCGGGTTGATACGACTGCGGCGTGAGGCTGCAGGCGTCCAGTCCAGCGCGCCGATACGCACCAGATAAACCAGACCGGCCAGTAACACTAAAATGAAAATTGCGGCTTCAACGAAGCCGACCCATCCGCTTTCGCGAACCGATGTCGACCACGCGAAAAGATACAGGGCTTCTACGTCGAAGATGACGAAAAACATCGCCACAAGGTAGAACTTAGCGGACAGGCGCAGACGCGCTGTACCAACGGAGTCGATACCCGACTCGAAAGGCGTGTTTTTGTGCCGGGCTCTTGCGCGACCGCCGAGGAACCAGGCCCCGAGCAGCATCAGACAGCACAGGCCGATGGCGACAATAAGAAAGATAGCGAATGCCCAGTGATGAGCGATGACTTCAGTGGATGTTGACATACTCATTGCTTACTCATCAAAAGTGATGCGGAAAATCTCTACTCTTATTGGCAGATGAACATCACATCGATTCATGGGGAGGAACAAAGAAACCGTACAATCATTGCCGGAAAACGTGACTTAGGCAGCAAATTGATGTGGTTTTTTACTCCTTTCTATAACCTTTTGTCAACTTTAACAAAAGTATCCTCACATTAATTTACATCGGCCTCATTTCATTAACATTTCATGCCCTTTTTGCCCCTGAGGTGGAGAGGGGTAAGCGTAATCCACGTTGTTGAATCGTGTCCGTTGATGGAGGAAATAAAAAATTACCCCTCTATTTTGGCAGGAATTCTCAACTATTCATCCCCCTCAACAGGGGTATTTTCTTGATCTGAGACACGCTTTTGTTAATTCCCTCAAAAAAGCAGCAACAAACGAGGTTAATTTTTAACAATAAGTGCCCCTTTGCGCAGCACACGATCGCGAGCGAAATTTGCTCAACGGTGCGCGAAAGCCCTTGCAGAGCATAAGGAATACGGGGTGTGCAGAAGGGTGGAATGGGGAATATGTAAAAAATGCGCCCCTGAAAAGCAAAATGTTTTCAGGGGCGCATTTTTAGCAATTAACAAATTGTTACTATTCCTGAAGGGTTATTCACTGATGCTGCCGTCCAGCAGCACGCCGTCATCCCCGCCGTCAACCGGGGCCGTGTAGCGCCACGGCGTCTGAAGACTTTCCATTGCTTCAAAAATGACGTCAGCCAGCTCGTTTACGCTGTTGGGATTGCGTGAGAGGTGATATTCCGTTTCCGGCAGCAGCGGCAGCCCTTCGCTTTGGCCCAGCACGCGCAGTTCCGGACTCATCATCTCAACTGGCCGTGCGGTAATCCCCAATCCCGCCTTCACCGCGGCACGCATAGCAGGCAGCGTCGAGGCAACATACGCAATGCGCCACGACAGACCGGCTTCGTTGAGCTTGGCCAGCAGCAGATCGCGACACGGACTCGGATCGTCAAGCAGCACCAGCGGGATGGGTTCCCCGGGTTGCAGGATGTAATCCGCTGCGCAGTACCACAGCGTCGGCGACGTGCGTAGCACCACACTTTCACCCTGAAGCTGACGATGCGCGGTGATAATCAGGTCAACTTCCTGCTGCGCGAGCATATCCTGCATCTGTGGGTTGCGCTTCACGCGCACATCCAGCGCAAGCTTCGGATAAACCGAAGTGATGCGGCTCAACACGAATGGCAGGATGGTATCCGCAGTTTCGTCTGACGCCCCAAGCGTAAGCACGCCCTGCAGGTTGCTAAACATTAGCGACATGCAAGCTTCATCATTGAAGCGCAGAATTTTTCTGGCGTAGCCCAGAAGCTGAATTCCGTGCTCGGTCAGTAATTTGTTACGGCCATGCCTGGCGAAGAGTTCCTTGCCGACCAACTGCTCCAGACGCTGCATTTGCTGACTCACCGCAGACTGAGTACGACTTACTGCCACCGCAGCGGCAGCGAAAGTATTCAGGTCAGCGACCGCAACAAAGGTTCTCAGCAGATCGAGGTCGAGATTGAGTATCGGACGATTTGCATTAATCATATTGTTATTCACTGTCAGGTCGCTCGTCTGGAGCTGCCCCGGCCTATTGCTATGTGTTATTAGAAAATTAAGGAATTCCATTTAAAAAATGCGTCCACGGGTTAAATCTGTCTGCCAGCGGTGAGACGGTTTATTTATATAAATTTGCATTAAAGGAGCGCGAGCGGAGCGCGTTCGATACAAAAGAATATTTAACCCGGGCTACAACATACAAACTTTCAGGTGGTTATACCAGTCCAACGATAAATGTGAGGCAATATTGGTAAATATGACCGGTGTTTACCCGGTTAAACTTTACATAACATTTCGCGTCACGGTGCCTGACCAGAACAAACCCGCAGGGTTTGCAGAGAACAGGAGCATTTACAACGACCTCCACGCTTAACAACGGTACTTCTCGCTGCGCAACGCTGACTTACCACACCGAAGCGCTAATCTTAACCTAAATCACCACTTTTTATAAGCGTATAAGCGGAATTCTTACCATTACTTACAGCAGGAATGAGAGGTATTCTTTCCCGGCCCTTTATTTCCCGTCTGACTGGCCACCAACGATAAAATAACGCTAATTAATTTCGTTCGTTTTCAATTAACCGTTATAACCGCGTTTTCACAAATTTAATTAACCTGCCGGGTGAGAGATGGCAATCCGCTGCCGGGGTTTATTCATTTTTTCTGAGCTATTAGCGCAGCCACCGCCAGAGATTTAGCATAAAAAAACATAAAACCATGAGGTTGCCAGAGAAACAACCAGTTGAAACTAACTGACTGGTGACACGACCTGACCGAACATTGCTCTGCCATACATTCCGCCGCACAGTTTATCCAGCCGACTTTGCTCACAGTGCGCCATTGCTAAAAATAAAATGCTGCCCGCTGCGCTGTCACACTTCAAAACCGCCGGTGTGAAGAGTACATTGTCGCCATCTCGCTTCCATGGCAGGAAGCGTCGCAACTGCTACAGGCCAAGAGTTATGTCACCCATTGAAAAATCCAGCAAGCTAGATAATGTCTGTTACGACATCCGCGGGCCGGTTCTCAAAGAGGCGAAGCGCCTCGAAGAAGAAGGCAATAAAGTCCTGAAACTGAACATCGGTAACCCGGCACCGTTCGGCTTCGACGCGCCGGACGAAATCCTCGTCGATGTCATTCGCAATTTGCCGACCGCGCAGGGTTACTCCGACTCTAAAGGCCTTTATTCAGCGCGCAAAGCCATCATGCAGCACTATCAGGCACGGGATATGCGCGACGTTACCGTGGAAGATATCTACATTGGTAACGGTGTTTCCGAGCTGATCGTACAGTCGATGCAGGCGCTGCTGAACAGCGGCGATGAGATGCTGGTTCCGGCCCCGGACTATCCGCTCTGGACCGCAGCGGTGGCGCTATCCAGCGGTAAAGCCGTGCATTACCTGTGCGACGAATCATCGGACTGGTTCCCGGATCTGGACGACATTCGCGCCAAAATCACGCCGCGCACCCGGGGCATTGTCATTATCAACCCGAACAACCCTACCGGCGCGGTGTACTCCAGAGAGTTATTGATGGAAGTGGTGGAAATCGCCCGTCAGCACAACCTCATCATCTTTGCCGATGAGATTTACGACAAAATTCTTTACGACGAGGCGGAGCATCACTCCATCGCCGCGCTGGCCCCTGACCTGTTGACCGTTACCTTCAACGGCCTGTCGAAAACCTACCGCGTGGCGGGCTTCCGCCAGGGCTGGATGGTGCTGAACGGACCGAAAAAGCACGCGAAAGGCTATATTGAAGGGCTGGAGATGCTGGCGTCGATGCGTCTGTGCGCCAACGTACCGGCACAGCATGCCATTCAGACCGCCCTCGGCGGCTATCAGAGCATCAGCGAATTCATCGCCCCGGGTGGGCGTCTGTTTGAACAGCGTAACCGGGCATGGGAGCTTATCAATGAGATCCCGGGCGTGAGCTGCGTGAAGCCTAAAGGCGCGCTCTATATGTTCCCGAAAATCGACGCAAAGCGCTTCAATATTCACGACGATCAGAAGATGGTGCTCGATTTCCTGCTGCAGGAAAAAGTGCTGCTGGTTCAGGGCACCGCTTTTAACTGGCCGTGGCCGGACCATGTGCGCATCGTGACGCTGCCGCGCATTGATGAGCTGGATATGGCCATCACCAAATTTGGCCGCTTCCTCTCAGGCTACCACCAGTAAGCCGCCGGGGGAGGATTTGCATCTTCCCCCCGCTGCCAGCACAATGGCTCTCCAGTTGTCACCGATCGAGAGTGCTATGAACCAGAGCCATTTTTTTGCCTACCTGTCCCGCCTCAAACTAATCAATCGCTGGCCGCTGATGCGCAACGTGCGCACCGAGAACGTGTCTGAACACAGTCTGCAGGTGGCGATGGTCGCCCACGCGCTGGCCGTAATCAAAAACCGTAAATTCGGCGGCGCGCTCAACGCCGAGCGCATTGCCTTGCTGGCGATGTACCACGATGCCAGCGAAGTGCTGACCGGCGATCTGCCGACGCCGGTGAAATACTTCAACAGCCAGATTGCGCAGGAATATAAAGCGATCGAGAAAATTGCCCAGCAGAAGCTGGTGGATATGGTGCCGGAAGAGCTGCGGGATCTGTTCGCCCCGTTAATTGATGAGCATCATTACAGCGATGAAGAAAAGGCAATGGTCAAGCAGGCGGATGCGCTGTGTGCCTATCTGAAATGCCTTGAAGAACTCTCCGCCGGCAACAACGAATTCCGGCTGGCGAAAAGCCGCCTGGAGAAAACGCTGGAATCGCGACGCAGCGAAGAGATGGATTACTTCATGGCGATTTTCGTCCCCAGTTTCCATCTTTCCCTCGATGAAATCAGCCAGGATTCACCGCTGTAATGCCGTAACGGGGCGCGTTCGATGCGCCCTCAGAAAGGAAACAGCAGCGGGATGACGACTACGCTCACCACCATCACGATGAGGGTGAACGGCACGCCGATTTTCACAAAATCGCTGAAGCGATAATTCCCCGGTGCCAGCACCAGCGTATTTACCGGCGATGACACCGGGGTCATAAACGCCGCGGACGCCGCCATCGCCACCACCATGGCAAACGGATACGGCGAGACACCCATCGACTTCGCCGCAGCCAACGCAATCGGTGCCATCAGCACGGCGGTTGCGGTGTTAGAGATAAACAGCCCGATGGCAGCGCACATGATAAACAGACAAATCAGCATGCCATAAGGCCCGTAACCGCCCCCCACATCCATCAGCCCACGCACAATCAGATCCACCCCGCCGGTTTTCTGCAGCGCCTGCGCGAAGGGCATCATGCCGACGATGAGAATAATGCTCGGCCAGTGGATGGCCCGGTACGCGCTCTCCACGGAAATACAGCGGAATTTGCCCATCAGCAGGCAGGCGATAATCGCCGCAATGGGATTGGGAATTTCATCGGTCAGCATCAGCGCGACCATCAGCACCAGGCAAAACAGCGCGTGCGGTGCCTGACTGTGCGCCGGGGAGGCATCGCTCTCCTCCACCGGCAGATTGAGCACCAGAAAGTTACGGTTGCGCTGCCCGAGCTGGGTGATAAGTTTCCAGTTGCCCACCACCAGCAGAATATCGCCCAGCCGCAGCGGTTCGTCGGCCACATTACCTGCCAGCGCCACGCCATCACGTCGCAACCCAACCACGTTCAGCCCGTAACGAGTGCGGAACGCGATTTCCCGCACGCTTTTCCCCGTCAACTCTGATTCCGGCACCAGCGAGACTTCCGCCATGCCTACATCCAGCGCGTGGTCAGAGAAATAGTCGCCGCGCAATACCATCGGCTCAAGTTGCTGCTCGCTGCAGAACTGACGCAGATCGACGTCCGAGGCGGACATATCGATCAGCAGGACGTCACGCTCGCGGAACTCGCTGACGCCCTGCACATCCACCATCACGCGACGAAAGCGCCGCCAGCGCTCGACGCCAATGACGTTTGCCCCGTAGCGCTCGCGCAGTTTCAGATCGTCCAGACGACGGCCAATCATCGGCGACCCGTGACGCACCGCCAGCCGCCGCGCCCGCCCGGACAGGCGATAGGTTTTGATCAGTTCCCGAAACGTCGGGCGTTTCCAGTCGTCGCCCTGAACGACATCGTCCCGGCCCACCAGCGCAAAGCGCGCCACCAGCATATAGAGAATGCCGAGCATCAGGATTAACACCCCAAGCGGCGTCACGCTGAAGAAGTGAAAGCCCTCCAGCCCCTCACGCAGCAGTTCGCTGTGCACCACCAGGTTCGGCGGGGTGGCGACCAGCGTCATCATGCCGCTGATAAGCCCGGCAAAGCTGAGCGGCATCATCAGCCGCGCCGGGGAGGTTTTCATGCGCAGCGATACGCTGAGCACCACCGGGATAAAGATCGCCACCACGCCGGTGGAGCTCATAAACGCCCCCAGACCGGCCACGGTGAGCATCAGCAGCACCAGCATTTTGGTTTCGCTGCTGCCGGCCACCTGCATCAGCCAGGCTCCCATTTTTGTCGCAACGCCGGTACGGACCAGACCATCACCGATGATAAACAGCGCGGCGATCAGAATGACGTTAGGATCGCTGAACCCCGCCAGCGCCTCGCTCAGCGTCAGCGTTCCGCTCAGTACAAAGGCGACAATCACCAGCAGCGCTACGGCGTCCATGCGGACTTTACCGGTGGCAAACAGCACCACGGCAATAAAGAGAAGAGAAAGTACCCAGATCAGTTCGCTGTTCACATCCTGTCCCTGATGGTTAAACATGCAAAAAGCATCGCATAAAAAAGCCCCGGCGATGCGGGGCTACGTCATGTCATGGGCGATTGACAGTGATATCAGGCTTTTTTGCTGACCGTCACCACGCCGTCGCGATCTTTCTCCACGCTCAGCTGTTCAAGGCTGGTCAGCACCAGATCGACCTCATCCAGACGCGGCGTCTCTGCGGGGGCGTTGACGGCTATCACATGACAGCGCGCATTCAGACCCGACAGCACACCCGCCGGGGCGTCTTCCACGACCACGCACTCCTCGGGCGCAAGGCCCAGCAGCTGCGCGCCCAGCAGATAGGCATCCGGCTCCGGCTTACCGCGCGACACGCGCTCGGCGGTCACGAACACCTCCGGCAGCGGCAGCCCGGTCGCTTCGCGGCGCGCCGAGGCTACCGGCAGCGACCCGGACGTGACGATCGCCCAGGGAATGCCGGCTTCGTTGAGGTGAGCAAGCAGCGCCCGGGCACCAGGCAGCGCAATGATGCCCTCGGTATCGCTGGCTTCAATCTGTTCAAGGCGGGTGAACTCGGCAGCAATGGCCTCGTCCGACTGACCGGCCATAAAGTGGCGCAGCGACGTAATGGCCTGCTTACCGTGAATGAAACCGAGCACCTCATCGTGGGCAATGCCGAAGCGATCCGCCCAGTTGCACCAGGCGCGTTCAACCGCCGGGAGTGAATCTACCAGGGTACCATCCAGGTCAAACAGAAAGCCTTTACACTTCAAAACCGCCTCCGGGTTATGCATTGATAATCTGGTTAATTTCATTAGCGCTCAGATGATACTGGCGCGGACAGGCGTGCCACACCTGCAGCATGCGCTGATATTTTTCCCACATCGGGGTTTGCGCGTTGAAGCCGTGGGTGCCGGCATCGAAATGGGTGTAGCGGCCTTCTGTGTTGACCATAAAGCGCACGTAACCAAGATAGCGCGCTTCGGTTGCGGCATCGAAGCCGAGGAAGGTTACCCGGCGTTCATCAATGCCCTGGGTGTCTTTGAGATTCGCCCGGCTGACATGCAGCGCGTGGTACATCTCCATGATATCGATGATGCTGCGGCAGGTCTCTTCGGTCAGCTGGCCGAACTCATGATCCAGCTCGCGCATCTGCAGGCCGTAACCGCGTTCGATGATGGTTTGCAGGCGGCGGTAGCGTTCGGCGTTATCGGGGTCGAGCAGGGTCATCATTTTGTATTGGTTTGACAGAATCAGGCGTTGGGCGTGGGTCATTTCCATGGGGGACTCCTGTGAGAGATCAAAAATGGCGACTGCCCCTACTCTGCCCGTTTTTCCCGATACGCCTTTTGATCAATTACAAGTCATCGAGAAATGTTTTATCGAGCTGTTTGAAGGCGCGTTTTAACGTATCGGCAAGCGCCTGATAGTCAGGCTTGCCTTCCACCGGCGCGAGCGCCTGCCCGGCTTCCTGTAATTTGCCGCGCACTTCATAGAACCAGTCAAGCGTAGACGGCGGCAGCGGCGTTACCGAACGCTTGCCCAGCCACCACAACCCCTGCATCGGCAGGCTAAGGGCAAACAGTGCGGTTGCTACCGCCGGACCGAGCTGACCACCGAGGGCGATTTGCCAGGTTAAGGTGAACACCGCCAGCGGCGGCATGAAGCGAATAGCGTAGCGGGTGGCGCGAATGACGCGGTTCTCTACAAATACCGGTGCCAGACGCTTATCCAGGGGCCACGTCTTCGCGTAATGCTGCCCGCGACGAAACAGGCTAAAAAAGCTGACCGGGCGATTTTCAGGTGTCGACATGGCTTACCTCAACTTCACGAATAAAAAATAAAATTTTTGTGCAAAACAACAACTGCAAATAACAACGTTCAAAATATTTTGTCATACCATAACGCGATCGGGTATCCTTTGCGGGCCTTTATGGCACCCGATACTAAACCGTACGCGGTATAACTATTTTGTGTTTTCGTCATGTCATACATACCAGGCAAATATGGCGTAAACTCTGTTTATTTCTTCGCCATGTCATTATGCACCGGGCATGACGTTAATCATAAATGTCAGCGCCAACTTGCGCTACGCTACGAGGCTCGCTGACTTTTTTTAGCCACGTTTAATAGTAGGTACTTCCATGTCGAGTAAGTTAGTACTGGTTCTGAACTGCGGTAGCTCCTCACTGAAATTCGCCATCATTGATGCCGCCACCGGTGACGAGTACATCTCTGGTTTAGCTGAGTGTTTCCATCTTCCTGAAGCCCGTATCAAATGGAAAATGGATGGCACCAAAGAAGAAGCGGCTCTGGGTGCAGGCGCTGCGCACAGTGAAGCGCTTAACTTCATCGTTAATACCATTCTGGCACAAAAACCGGAGTTGTCCGCACAGCTGACCGCTATCGGTCACCGTATCGTGCACGGCGGCGAGAAATACACCCGCTCAGTGATCATCGACGAGTCCGTGATTCAGGGTATCAAAGAATCCGCGTCATTTGCACCGCTGCATAACCCGGCTCACCTGATCGGCATCGCTGAAGCGCTGAAGTCCTTCCCGAACCTGAAAGACAAAAACGTGGCCGTGTTTGACACCGCGTTCCACCAGACCATGCCGGAAGAGTCCTACCTCTATGCCCTGCCGTACAAACTGTACAAAGAGCACGGCGTTCGTCGCTACGGCGCGCACGGCACCAGCCACTTCTACGTCACTCAGGAAGCGGCGAAGATGCTGAACAAGCCGGTTGATGAAGTAAACATCATCACCTGCCACCTGGGCAACGGCGGTTCCGTCTCGGCTATCCGTAACGGCAAGTGCGTAGACACCTCTATGGGTCTGACCCCGCTGGAAGGTCTGGTGATGGGTACCCGCTCTGGCGACATCGACCCGGCGATCATCTTCCACCTGCACGACACCTTGGGCATGAGCGTTGACGACATCAACAAAATGCTGACCAAAGAGTCCGGCCTGCTGGGTCTGACCGAAGTCACCAGCGACTGCCGCTACGTTGAAGATAACTACGCGACTAAAGAAGACGCGAAGCGTGCGATGGACGTTTACTGCCACCGTCTGGCGAAATACATCGGCTCTTACACCGCGCTGATGGATGGCCGCCTCGACGCTGTCGTCTTCACCGGTGGTATCGGCGAAAACGCCGCGATGGTGCGTGAACTCTCCCTCGGCAAACTGGGCGTGCTCGGCTTTGACGTTGACCATGAACGCAACCTGGCTGCCCGCTTCGGCAAGTCCGGTTTCATCAATAAAGAAGGTACTACCCTCGCGATGGTCATCCCGACCAACGAAGAGTTGGTCATTGCGCAGGACGCCAGCCGTCTGACCGCCTGATTCCCCACCGCCAGCCACCCGCTGGCGGTGTTGTTTTGTATGTGCCAGCGTTTCTGGCCGTAACGACAAGAGGATAACCCGTGTCCCGTACTATTATGCTTATTCCTACCGGAACCAGCGTCGGCCTGACCAGCGTCAGCCTCGGCGTGATCCGCGCTATGGAACGTAAAGGCGTTCGTCTGAGCGTCTTCAAACCTATCGCCCAGCCGCGCGCCGGCGGCGATGCGCCTGACCAGACCACCGCCATCGTGCGCTCAAACTCCGGCCTGCCGGCTGCCGAGCCGCTGCGCATGAGCCACGTGGAGTCGCTGCTCTCCAGCAATCAGCAGGACGTGCTGATGGAAGAGATCATCGCCCGCTACCACGAAAACACCAAAGACGCGGAAGTGGTGCTGGTTGAAGGCCTGGTGCCGACCCGTAAACACGCATTCGCCCAGTCGCTGAACTTCGAAATCGCCAAAACCCTGAACGCGGAAATCGTCTTCGTGATGTCTCAGGGCACCGATACGCCGGAACAGCTGAAAGAGCGTATCGAGCTGACCCGCAGCAGCTTCGGCGGCAGCAAAAATACCAACATCACCGGCGTTATCGTAAACAAACTGAACGCCCCGGTTGATGAGCAGGGTCGTACCCGTCCGGACCTGTCCGAGATCTTTGACGACTCCAGCAAAGCGAAAATTGTCAACATCGATGCGCAGCAGCTGCATGACATCAGCCCGCTGCCGGTGCTGGGTGCCGTACAGTGGAGCTTCGATCTGATTGCTACTCGTGCCATCGATATGGCGCGTCACCTGAACGCAACCATCGTCAACGAAGGCGACATCAACACCCGCCGCGTGAAGTCCATTACCTTCTGTGCGCGCAGCATTCCGCACATGCTGGAGCATTTCCGTCCGGGTTCCCTGCTGGTCACCTCCGCTGACCGTCCTGACGTGCTGGTTGCGGCCTGCCTCGCGGCGATGAACGGTGTGGAAATCGGTGCCCTGCTGCTGACCGGCGGCTATGAAATGGACGACCGCATTAAGGCGCTGTGTGAGCGTGCCTTCGCCACCGGCCTGCCGGTCTTCATGGTGAACACAAACACCTGGCAGACCTCCCTGAGCCTGCAGAGCTTCAACCTTGAAGTGCCGGTGGATGACCACGAGCGCATCGAGAAAGTGCAGGAATATGTGGCAAGCCACATCGACAGCGAGTGGATCGAGTCGCTGACCGCGACCTCCGAGCGCAGCCGTCGTCTCTCTCCGCCGGCGTTCCGCTACCAGCTTACCGAGCTGGCGCGCAAAGCGGGCAAACGCGTGGTGCTGCCGGAAGGCGACGAGCCGCGTACCGTTAAGGCTGCGGCTATCTGCGCCCAGCGCGGTATCGCGACCTGCGTGCTGCTCGGCAACCCGGATGAGATCAACCGCGTTGCAGCCTCTCAGGGCGTTGAGCTGGGCACCGGTATCGAAATCGTCGATCCGGAAGTGGTGCGTGAAAGCTACGTTGCCCGCCTGGTTGAGCTGCGTAAGAGCAAAGGCATGACCGAAGCCGTGGCGCGCGAGCAGCTGGAAGACAACGTGGTGCTGGGCACGCTGATGCTGGAGCAGGACGAAGTTGACGGTCTGGTTTCCGGTGCGGTTCACACCACTGCGAACACCATCCGTCCGCCGCTGCAGATCATCAAAACCGCGCCGAACAGCTCACTGGTTTCTTCTGTGTTCTTCATGCTGCTGCCGGAACAGGTTTACGTGTATGGCGACTGCGCCATCAACCCGGACCCGACCGCAGAACAGCTGGCCGAGATCGCAATCCAGTCCGCCGACTCTGCAGCCGCGTTTGGCATCGACCCGCGCGTCGCCATGCTCTCCTACTCCACCGGTAACTCCGGCGCGGGTAGCGACGTTGAGAAAGTGCGTGAAGCAACCCGCATCGCACAGGAAAAACGTCCGGACCTGGTGATCGACGGTCCGCTGCAGTACGACGCTGCGGTAATGGCTGACGTCGCGAAGTCCAAAGCGCCGAACTCGCCGGTGGCTGGCCGCGCTACCGTGTTCATCTTCCCGGATCTGAACACCGGTAACACCACCTACAAAGCGGTTCAGCGTTCCGCTGACCTCATCTCCATCGGGCCGATGCTCCAGGGGATGCGTAAACCGGTGAACGACCTGTCCCGTGGCGCGCTGGTTGACGATATCGTCTACACCATCGCCCTGACTGCGATTCAGGCTTCACAGCAGTAAGTGTCTGCCGATGTGAAAAGGGCCGCAATCGCGGCCCTTTTTTATTGCTCTCTGAACATCAGCGAGAACAGTTGACGTAGCTGCCGCCCTGACGGCGATAGTTGCCGGGCGACATGCTGAAGCGGCGGGTGAACAGCCGGGTAAAGGTCTGCTGCGAGTCAAACCCGTACTTCATCGAAATATCCAGCACCCGATCGTTGGTCGCGCACAGATCCTGCGCTGCCAGCTTGAGCTTTTTCTCGCGAATGTAGCGCCCCAGACTTTCACCTTTATGGTGATGGAAAAGTCGTTGCAGATGCCACTTCGAATAACCAGCATGACGGGCAACATCGTCGATGCGTAGCGGCTTGTGCAGATTGTCGTCTATCCAGTCAGCAATGGTTTCAATAACCTGAGCGGGAAGTTCCATGCGATCCCCTCCAGAAAATGTGCAAATGGTCGAATCGGTTGCAGGCGACTGCGCCTGCGGCTGGTTTACTACCGCAACGCTATGGTAGTGCGCGGTCTGTTACGTTTTTACGGTGCTACGATTTATTTACTCGCTTTTTATACGTCATCACTTTACCTGCCGGTAGGCGCATTTATAATGAGTGAGTAGACACTCATTATAGAAACGATGCTTAATGCGTCAACCCGTTTTTACAATGTGATCCCTCACCTTGCAGCGGCTAATGAGTCATGTTTCAATCTCGGTTTTGATGTCAGGAGAGCAACGTCAGTGGCGCGTCCCCGCAGTGAAGATAAACGTATGGCTATTCTTGAAGCCGCAATCGAGGCAATTGCCGAAGCGGGTTTAGGCGCATCCACCGCCCTGATCGCCCGTAAGGCCGGGGTCGCAGAAGGCACGCTGTTTCGCTACTTTGCTACCAAAGATGAGCTGCACAACGCCCTGTATATTCACCTGAAGCAGGGGTTCTGCCAGTCGATGATCGATAAGCTCGACAGCAAAGGCGATCATAAAGAGAACACCCGCTATATCTGGAACCGCTTTATTGACTGGGGTTTAGCCCACCCGCAGGCCAACCTGACGATGCGCAAACTGGAAGTCAGCAACCGCATTACCGAAGAGAGTGAGCAGGTGGTAAACGATCTTTACCCAGAGATGTACGAGATCTGCGAACAGGCGGTATCACCGGTGTTCCGCTCCCCTGAATTTCGTAACTTCGGGGATGAAATGTTTTTTGCGCTGGCGCAGACCACGATGGAATTTGCCGCCCGCGAACCGCATCGCGCGGATGATTTCAAAGCCACGGGATTTGATGCCGTGTGGCGCGCCCTCTGCGTCTCGTAACCCCGACGTTTTACGCCCGCCTGAAATGACCGACGCCCCGAACGGGGCGTCATGGTGAAGGCTTACTGCGCTTCGTGCTCTACGCTGCTGCTGCTTTCTGCGCCTTTATAGCGACTCATCCACAGCGCCAGCGCTTTCAGCGAATCCGGCGTAAACTCATCGCAGCGGGCAGTAATTTCGTCCGGTGACATCCAGCTGGCTTCGCTGACTTCGCTCTCCTGCAGGGCGAACGGGCCGTGCGACACGCAGCTGAACAACCCACCCCAGACGCGGCAGTGTTCATCCTCGAAGTAAAACTGACCGTGCTCAGCGAAAGGCACCCCGGCAATACCCAGCTCCTCTTCCGCTTCACGACGCGCCGACTCCAGCATCCCCTCGCCCGCCTGCACCACGCCACCGGCGGTGGCATCCAGCATGCCTGGCAGGAAATCTTTGGTTTCGGTTCGGCGCTGCACCAGCACTTTACCCATGCCGTCGTGAACCACGATATAGGTAGCGCGATGACGCAGGCGCTGAGCGCGCATCTGTTCGCGGCTCGACTGTGCGATTACCTCATTGTTTTCACTAACGATGTCTACCCATTCCGTGCCGGAAATTTGACTCTGCTCCACCATCATCGGACCTTTTTTCAATGCGCTCTTGCGGCGTATAAGTGGTTAACTGCGTTACGTTAAGGGCTAATGCGAATCTGTGCAATAACCGCATCGTCTTTCAGTGTGCGAACGCTCAGAACGCCCTCGTCCAGCATCCCGTAGCTGGCTGCAAAGCCGCCTTTAGGAATGCTCACCGAACCGGGGTTAAAGAAAAACAGCCCATCGCGTTTCTCTGCCACCGGAATATGAGTATGGCCGGAAATAAATACATCGCCTGGTTCCAGCGGCGGTAAATTGTCCGGATTGTAAAGATGACCGTGGGTCAGAAACAGGCGCTGCTCGCCCAGTAAAATCTGTTGCCAGGCTGCCGTTATCGGAAAGTTCAGCAGCATCTGATCCACCTCGCTGTCGCAGTTGCCGCGTACCGCAATTGCCCTGCTGGCGACCTGATTCAGGCGCTCCGCCACCGCCGCCGGGTTGTAGCTGTCCGGCAGCGCATTACGTGGCCCGTGGTAGAGAAGATCGCCCACCAGCACCAGCCAGCGTGCACCGCTCTGTGCAAACCGCGTCAGTACCGCGTCGGTCGCCGCCAGCGAACCGTGGATATCTGAAGCAAACATCAGTTTCATCTTGACTCCTTACTGCTCTGCGCGCTGCCTGATTCAGACTGCCAGTCGGCTTTTCAGATCGATAAACTGCTGAACCGAGGCGCGCTGCCACTGAAAGGTGGCGTACTCAACCAGACGCGCCGGCACCTTATCACCATTAAGGATCAGTCGGTTAACCATCAGTGCCAGATCGGTATCCGCAATACACCATTCGCCGAACAGATTCTGCTGGCCGTCGGGCAGCAGCGTTTCCACCGCGCCGATCAGCCGCTGCGCCTGGGCCTCCCCCGCCGCACTCAGCGCTGGTTTTTTCACCCCGCCAAACACCACGTCGGTAGGACGCTCCTCTCGGATCGGCCCCAGATCGCTGCGCAGCCACGCCTGGATCTGTCGCGCTCGGGCGCGATTTTCCGCATTGTGCGGATAAATACGCTCCCAGGTTGGCGGCGCAAAACGGTCTTCGAGGTATTCGGTAATGGCCGAGGATTCGGTCAGCGCGAAGTCATCCACGATCAGTACCGGCACGCGGCGCGTCAGATCGGTGCCCGGCCAGCGGGTATGCTGATGCTGCCCGGTGTTGAGATCGATGGTTTCCAGCGAAAATTTCAGCCCCTTCTCGGTCAGGGCAACAAACACCGACATCACGTAGGGGCTAAAGAAATTTGCATCTGACCACAGCGTTATCGAAGGCTGACTCATAAATCCTCGCAAAATCAGGGGTGAGAAAGAAAAATATAACGCAGCTGGCGCGGTGTCACCTGCAAAAAATCGCCCTGTTCCGCTATTCCCGTTCCCCACCGGCTTACAGGCGTAATTAAAGCGCTGCGCCCTCATGGGCGCACTGATTTTCCTCGTGTATTATTGACGCGATTTATACACAGAGGATTGTCACCATGTCAGCCCAGCCAGACGCCATCATTCGTATTAAAAATCTGCGCCTGCGTACGTTTATCGGTATCAAAGAAGAAGAGATCGCCAATCGTCAGGATATCGTCATCAACGTGGTTATCCACTATCCGGCCGATCAGGCGCGCCAGAGCGAAGACATTAACGATGCGCTTAACTACCGCACCATCACCAAGAACATCATTCAGCACGTGGAAAACCACCGATTTGCCCTGCTGGAGAAGCTGACCCAGGACGTGCTGGATATCGCCCGCGACCATGCCTGGGTGACCCGCGCCGATGTGGAGATCGACAAGCTCCACGCCCTGCGCTATGCCGATTCCGTATCAATGACGATGGGCTGGCGACGTCCGCAATAATCACCTGCTAATGTGAAGGCCGCGCGGGAATGCGCTACGCTGATAACAGCGGAACACGCACAACAGGGAGCACGCATGAACATTGTGGTGACGGGCGGTACTGGCCTTATTGGTCGCGCGCTGGTGTCGCGTTTGCTTGAGACGGGGCATCAGGTAACGGTGGTGACGCGTGATGTCGAACGCGCCCGCAAGACACTCGATCCCCGCATCACCCTGTGGCGCGGTCTGAATGACCGTACCGATCTCAACGGGGTGGAGGCGGTGATTAATCTGGCGGGCGAACCCATCGCCGACAAACGCTGGACCGACGCGCAGAAACAGCGCCTGTGCGACAGCCGCTGGCAGATAACCCAGCGACTGGTCGATCTGATCAAAGCCAGCGACACGCCGCCCTCGGTGTTTATTTCCGGCTCCGCCGTGGGTTACTACGGCGATCTCGGCGAAGTGGTGGTGACCGAAGAGGAGCCGCCGCACAACGAATTCACTCACAAGCTCTGTTCCCGCTGGGAGCAGATCGCCGCGGGTGCCTCCTCACCCGCCACCCGCGTCTGCCTGCTGCGCACCGGCGCGGTGCTGGCCCCCAACGGCGGGATGCTGGGAAAACTGGTGCCGCTGTTCCGCATGGGGCTTGGCGGCCCGATCGGTTCAGGGCGTCAGTATCTGGCGTGGATCCATCTGGATGACATGGTGAACGGCATTCTCTGGCTGCTGAATAACGATCTGCGCGGACCGTTTAACATGGTTTCGCCTTATCCGGTGCGTAACGAACAATTTGCGCACGCGCTCGGTCATGCCCTGCACCGCCCGGCGTTTATGCGCGCGCCGTCAAGCGTCGTGCGGCTGATGATGGGGGAATCCTCGGTGCTGGTGCTTGGCGGCCAGCGCGCGCTGCCCAAACGCCTTGAAGCCGCTGGTTTCGGGTTTCGCTGGTTTGAGCTGGAGGAGGCGTTGCGGGATGTGGTGCGCTAACCCGCCCTCCTGATGCGCGGGGCGGGTGCAAGGGTGGCATTGTCGCGCTAACTTACTTCAGCGACCCCTTTAAGAACTGCTGCAGGCGCGGACTTTGCGGGTTGTTAAACACCGCATCCGGCGCGCCCTCTTCCTCGATTTTTCCCTGATGCAGGAAAATAACATGGCTGGAGACGTGACGGGCAAACTCCATCTCGTGGGTCACCACCACCATCGTTTTCCCCTCTTCGGCGAGCTGCTGCATGATGCGCAGCACTTCCCCCACCAGCTCCGGGTCGAGCGCCGAGGTCGGCTCATCGAACAGCAGCACCTCCGGCTCCATCGCCAGCGCGCGGGCAATAGAGACGCGCTGCTGCTGGCCACCGGAGAGATGCACCGGGTATTTCCCCTGGGCGCGCTCGTCGATGCCCACCTTCGCCAGATACTTCAGCGCCCGCTCGCGGGCATCCGCCTTGCTCAGTCCCAGCACCTGAATCGGCGCTTCCATCACGTTCTCCAGCACCGTCATGTGGCTCCAGAGATTGAAGTGCTGAAACACCATGGTCAGACGGGTGCGCAGCAGGCGCAGCTGGTTTTTATCCGCCACCTTAAGCTGACCGTCTTTGTCGCGCACTAGGGTGATGTTCTGGTTGCTCACCACAATCGTGCCTTCGCTCGGTTTTTCGAGGAAGTTGATGCAGCGCAGGAAGGTGCTTTTTCCGGAGCCTGACGAGCCGATAATGCTGATCACATCCCCGGCGTTCGCTTTTAAAGACACCCCTTTCAGCACTTCATGTTCGCCGTAGCGCTTGTGCAGATCGGTAACGTTTAATTTATTCTCAGACATGCGTTAATCACTCAGTGCGACGGGGAAGTCGGTTTAACGTGCCCCAGCCAGCGCTTCTCCGCTTTGCGGAACAGGCTAATCAGGACATAAGAGATAATCAGGTACAGCACCGCGGCGAGGCCAAAAGCGGTAAACGGCTGGTAGGTCGCGGAGTTAATATCCCGGGCAATCTTCAGCAGATCCGGCACCGTGGCGGTGAAGGCCAGCGCCGTCGAGTGCAGCATCAGGATCACTTCATTGCTGTACGCCGGCAGCGCAATGCGCAGCGCCGACGGCAAAATAATGCAGCGGTACATCTTAAAGCGCGAGAAACCGTAGGCGCGCGCGGCCTCGATCTCGCCGTGCGGCACGGCGCGAATCGCACCGGCAAAAATTTCGGTGGTGTAGGCACAGGTATTGAGCGTCAGCGCCAGCACGGTACAGTTCAGCCCGCTGCGGAAAAAGGCATTCAGCATCTCGGTGCCTTTTACGATCTCCAGCGTGTACATCCCGGAGTAGAACACCAGCAGCTGGACATAGAGCGGCGTGCCGCGAAACACCCAGGTAAACAGCCAGATCGGGAACTGTATAAACTTATTGCTGGAGACGCGGCCGATGGCGAGAAACACGGCCAGAATACCGCCCATCACCACCGAGGCAATCAGCAGCCACAGCGTAATCGCCACGCCGGTAAAGCGATAGCCGTCGGTCCAGAGCAGGGACTTCCAGTACTCCTGAATAATCTCGATCACAGCTCTGCCCTCTTCACGCCCACGGTGTAGCGACGCTCAAGCAGCCACAGCACGCCGTTCGATACGGTAGTAAACACCAGATAAATCACCCCGCAGACAATGGCAAAGTAAAACGGCTCCCAGGTGCTTTTCCCGGCCAGCTGCGTGGCTTTTACCACGTCTTCCAGCCCGAGCAGCGACACCAGCGCCGTGGCTTTGAGAATCACCTGCCAGTTGTTGCCGATGCCGGGCAGCGCATAGCGCATCATCGCCGGGAACAGAATGCGGCGGAAGGTCTGCCCGTTGGTGAAGCCAAACGCGGTAGCGGCTTCGATATGCCCCTTCGGCACCGCCATAAAGGCACCGCGGAAGGTTTCGGTAAAGTAGGCACCGTAGATAAAACCGAGGGTAATAATCCCCGCCACCATCGGATCGATGTCAAACTGTCCGACCCCCATCGCATCGGTGATGCTGTTGAGCACGATTTGCAGCCCGTAAAAGATGAGCAGCATCAGCACCAGATCCGGCACGCCGCGGATCAGCGTGGTATAGGCTTCAAACAGCAACGCCAGCGGACGATTGCGGGAGAGTTTTGCCGCCGCACCGGCCAGGCCGATGAAAACGGAGAGGATGACGGAGGTGATGGCGAGTTCAAGCGTCACCAACGCGCCCTGAAATATGACCTGAGAAAACCCGTGCAGCATGCGACTGTCCTGTGATAAGTGGTATTCAGCGAGCGGTGTCTTGTGGTCCGTCGCCGCATATGACGCGCGGCGACGGGGATCGCACCTTGCTCACAGGTGGGGTTTAGCCACCGTACACATCAAAATCAAAATACTTTTTCGCCAGTTTTTCGTAGGTTCCATCCGCGCGCATGTCGGCAAACGCTTTATTCAGCGCGTCGCGCAGTTCCTTATCCTCTTTACGCAGCCCCATACCGGTGCCGACGCCAAACAGTTTTTCATCTTTAATTGACGGGCCGCCGAACTGGTAGTCTTTACCGATCGGCTGCTTCAGGAAGCCTTCGCTGGCCGCCACTTCGTCCTGGAACGCCGCGTCGATACGCCCGGCGGTCAGGTCAGCATAGATGTTGTCCTGCCCCTGATAGGAGACGATCTCCACGCCTTTCGGCGCCCAGTGGACGTTACCGTAGGTTTCCTGCGTGGTGCCCTGCAGCACGCCGACGCGTTTGCCCTGCAGTTTCTCCAGTGAAGGCTCGATAGCCGACCCTTTTGCTACCACCAGGCGCGAATCCGCGGCGTAGAGTTTGTCGGTGAAGGCGATTTCCTGCTGGCGTTTTTCGGTAATCGACAGGGATGACATGATGGCGTCGATTTTCTTCGCTTTCAGCGACGGGATCAGCGCGTCCAGCGGGTTCTCCACGAAGGTACATTTGGTCTGAATGCGTTTGCACAGCTCTTTCGCCAGATCGATGTCAAAACCGACCAGCTCACCCTGGGCATTTTTCGATTCAAACGGGGCATAAGTCGGATCGGTGCCGATACGCACGGTGGCCGGCAGCGCGGCGAATGCCGTGGATACGCTGGAGAACGCCAGCGCCAGAGATAACGATAAAACCAGCTTCTTCATAAAAATCCTCGTCAGACTCTTTTTTTAAACGGAAAGCGTATAAGGATAAAAGTGCTGGTATCGTGCCATTTTATGCATGACAGGGCAAAATATTCTGCGGTATGCGCGCATCTTCACAATTCTGGTGCGTAACTATGCAGTTATGCGCCACGCTGGTGCAGGCCGTGCACCAGCGTGGCGCAGGCGCGCTTAGTCGCCGTAGACGTTAAAGTCGAAATACTTCTTCGCGAACGTATCGTAGGTGCCGTCTTTGCGCAGTTCAGCAAACGCTTTATCGAACGCGGCCTTCAGCTCAGCATCATCTTTACGCAGGCCAATCCCGGTGCCATCTCCGAAGTACTGCTTGTCTTTGACCGACGGACCGGCGAAGGCAAATTCTTTACCGGCAGGCTGCTTGAGGAAACCTTCGCTGGCAGCCACTTCATCCTGGAACGCGGCATCAAGGCGGCCGGCGGCCAGATCGGAGTAAATCAGATCCTGATTCTGGTAAGCCACTACGTCCACGCCCTTGTTGCGCCAGTTGGCGTTCGCGTAGGACTCCTGGGTTGACCCCTGCAGCACGCCAACGTGCTTGCCTTTCAGGACGTCAATCGCCGGGGTGATCGGCGAGCCTTTGGCGGCGATAAGGCGCGAATCCGCTGCGTAAAGCTTCTCAGAGAAGGCAATTTCCTGCTGGCGTTTTTCGGTGATGGAGAGCGAGGAGATAATTGCGTCGATTTTCTTCGCTTTCAGCGACGGGATCAGCGCATCGAAATCGCTGCCGACCCAGGTACATTTCACCTGCATGCGTTTGCACATCTCATTGCCAAGATCGATATCGAAGCCGACGAACTCGCCTTTGGCATCTTTAGAGGAAAACGGCGCATAGGTGGCATCCGTACCAATACGAACGGTCTGCGGAAGTGCTGCAAAGGTGCTGGCGCTGGCAGACAGCCCGAGCAGCAGTGACAGAGCAAGAGCCTTCTTGTTCATACATAACCCTCAAGTGATGAGATTTTTATTATCGAATGTTGTGTGTTGCCCGAAGGTGTTGCACTTCTTGTGCCACTTTTCGCGGAACGCGCGAGGAGTGGCAAATGTTAACGAAAGGTTGCAATCACGCTCAGCAATGAAAGATAGCACCCTTCCGGCGGTTGCCGGAGGGGGAAGAGGCTCAGGATGGGGTTAATTTTGCAGGATATGATCGCGCTTGCAGATTTGCGCCAAAATGAGGCACCGCGCCTCGCTTTGCACTAAAAGCGGGCTTCAGGCACCCTGCCAGCGGGTGAATAGCTCGGCGGGCAGCTCGATATCAAACTGATCCAGCACGCGATTCACGGTCTGGTTAATCACGTCATCAAGGCTTTGCGGACGATGATAGAACGCCGGCACCGGCGGCATAATGATGGCCCCCAGCTCGGCGGCCTGGGTCATCAGCCGCAGGTGGCCCAGATGCAGTGGCGTTTCGCGCACGCCCAGCACCAGCGGACGGCGCTCTTTCAGCACCACGTCAGCCGCGCGGGTCACCAGGCTGTCGGTATAGCTGTGCACGATCCCGGAGAGGGTTTTAATCGAACAGGGCAGGATAATCATGCCGGCGGTTTTAAACGAGCCGGAGGAGATGCTGGCGGCAATGTCACGCGTGTCGTGCACCACGTCGGCCAGCGCCTGCACGTCGCGCAGCGAATAATCGGTTTCCAGCGACAGCGTCTGGCGCGCCGCCTGGCTCATCACCAGATGGGTTTCCACCCCCGCCACGTCGCGCAGCACCTGTAACAGGCGCACCCCGTAAATGGCACCGCTTGCGCCGGAGATCCCAACAATGAGTCGTTTCATATCTGTCGCCTGAATAAAAGCATCTGGCGCTGACTTTGCCGTAATACGCAGGGAGTTGCAACCCACGGTTGCCGGGAGGAAAACGGCCTTCCCCCGCGAGAGGGAAGGCAAAAGGCGTTAGCCTTCGTTATGCATTTCGAGGTTTTCGACTTCGTTCTGGCGCACCAGCGCTTTGGTATCGTCGTTGCGCAAGGAGTCAAGATAGTCGAGATACTGCTGATCGACATCTTTGGTCACGTATACGCCGTTAAATACCGAGCATTCGAACTGCTGAATATCCGGATTTTCCGCACGCACCGCATCAATCAGATCGTCCAGGTCCTGGAAGATAAGCCCGTCGGCACCAATGATCTGGCGGATCTCGTCCACTTCACGCCCGTGGGCAATCAGCTCGTTGGCGGTCGGCATATCGATACCGTAGACGTTCGGGAAGCGGATTTCCGGTGCCGCAGAGGCCAGATAGACCTTCTTCGCCCCGGCTTCACGCGCCATCTCGATAATCTGCTCCGAGGTGGTGCCGCGCACGATGGAGTCATCCACCAGCAGCACGTTCTTGTCGCGGAACTCGGCGCGGTTAGCGTTGAGCTTGCGGCGCACTGACTTACGGCGCAGCTGCTGGCCCGGCATGATAAAGGTGCGGCCAACGTAGCGGTTCTTCACGAACCCCTGACGGTATGGCTTATCCAGAATACGGGCGATCTCCAGCGCGATATCGCAGGAGGTTTCCGGGATTGGGATCACCACGTCGATATCCAGATCTTCCCATTCGCGGGCGATCTTCTCGCCAAGCTTCTGCCCCATGCCGACGCGCGCGCTATAGACGGAAATTTTGTCGATGAACGAGTCCGGACGCGAGAAGTAGACGTATTCGAACAGGCACGGATTGCTCACCGGGTTATCCGCGCACTGGCGCGTGAACAGCTGGCCCTTCTCGGTAATGTAAACCGCTTCGCCCGGTGCCACATCGCGCAGGAACTCGAAGCCGAGGGTATCCAGCGCCACGCTCTCGGAGGCCACCATATACTCGGTGCGGCCATCGCCCACGTCGCGTTTGCCCAGGACCAGCGGGCGAATACCGTTCGGGTCGCGGAAGGCGACCATGCCGTGGCCGATAATCATCGCCACACAGGCGTATGCCCCGCGGATCAGGCGGTTAGTCGCCGCGATGGCGGCAAAAATGTTATCCGCCTCAAGCGGGTAGTGGCGGAAGTTATCCAGCTCGCTGGCGAACACGTTGAGCAGGATTTCAGAATCTGACGTGGTGTTGATGTGGCGACGCTTCTCTTCAAACAGCTTGTTGCGCAGCTCGTGCGCGTTGGTCAGATTACCGTTGTGAGCAAGGGTAATGCCGTAAGGAGAGTTAACGTAGAAAGGTTGCGCTTCGGATGCACTTGAGCTGCCGGCGGTAGGATAGCGCACGTGGCCGATCCCCATGTTGCCCTGCATACGCTGCATATGGCGTGCTTCAAATACATCGCTCACCAGACCGTTTGCTTTCCGCAGACGGAAGCAGTTGTTTGCATCAATGGTGATGATGCCTGCGGCATCCTGCCCACGGTGCTGAAGCACCGTTAACGCGTCATAAATCGACTGGTTGACCGGCATGACACCGGCGATACCGACAATACCGCACATACGTCTTATTCCTCGTTAAGCCACATCACAGGGCTTACGCCCTGGGCAAAAAACTTGACGAGCCTTTCAGGTAGTCGAAGAACCACCCGATGATGACGCTGAAGTGTGGGATTAACACTGACTTCTGCCAGTCTTCGCCTTTCGACATGCCGGTGAAGGTATCAAGGAAGAACAGAATGGCAGCGACGATTAACACTCCGCGCAGTGCACCAAAGCAGATCCCTAACACCCGGTCTGTACCCGACAGGCCGGTTTTTTCCACCAGCGCGCCTAACACGTAGTTAACGACAGCGCCGACGATAAGCGTCGCGATAAACAGCACCGCGATGGCAATCCCATTTCGTACCAGTTCGTCTTCAAAGCCCGTAAACCAGACAGACAGGTAAGTGTAGTAATGACTGGCAACAAAGAAAGCACATCCCCATGTCACCAGTGATAACGCTTCACGAACAAAGCCGCGAATCAGGCTAACCAGAGCGGAAAAACCAACGATTGCGATAATGGCGTAATCAATCCAGACCATAAGTGTCCCACGATGTTACGCCCTGTCGTCCAGTTCGGGGCGCATTCTAACAGAAAAAGAAAACGTTTGCGTAGGGATTTCCGTGCCCTACAGAAATAAAAAAGGCGTTGAAAAAATATTCAACGCCATCGCGGAGTTAGCTGCTTTTTTGTCCCGCTTCGCTGCGGCGAACCGCAGCAATCCGGCATCAGTTGGCGCTATACCCCATGACCACACCGTTCAGGCCGGAGAGCTGATTCAGCTCGCCCAGCGAGCCTTTCAGCTTATCGCGTGACGCGTCCGGCCCGACCAGAATACGGGTGATTTTGCCCGGTACCGGCGTGGATGGCGAGGTGTAAACGCGGTACCCGTTGGCGCGAAGTTTACCAACAATTTCATTCACTTTGTCGGCATTTTTTAATGCACCCAGCTGAACCACATACGCCTTGCCGGTCGGTGCCGGTATCGGTTTTTGCTCGGCAACTTCAGGAGATTCGTTAGCCATCGCCAGCTGCTGCTCGGTGGTGTCGCGCTGCGGCTGCGGTTTTTCAACCGGTTTCGGTTTCGCGGCTTCCTGCGGCTTCGGCTTGACCTGGGTCGGTTTCGGCTTTGCAGCCGGCACCGGGGCCTCGTCAATACCCGTGCCGTTATCGGCGACCATCTGCGTCCCGTCCAGCGACGGTGCAGCGGCATTGCCCGCCCTCACCTCTTCCGCGGCACCCTCCGGCGGCTGCGCGGGCAGCGCCTGGGTGGCTGCCGGCAGCATGTCCGGCTCGTCGTTATCCCCGGGCTTCGGCACCAGCGGAATTGCGGCGAACTCATCCTGATAGTGTTTTTTCTGCCCGTCGAGCATGCCCGGAAGCAGGATCACCCCGAGCGCGACCAGCACAATGGTGCCGACTAAACGGTTCTGAAACTTACTTGCCACCGGTTCTCCCCGCTTCGATTTCTTCCATTACCTGCGCGACCGTGTGAAACGAGCCGCACACCAGCACGGTGTCCTGTGGCGTTGCCTCAGACATCGCACGCTGCCACGCCTGCGGCACGCTTGCGAATTGCTCGCCTGCGCCCAGATGGGCGATCAGCTCTTCAGCCTTCGCCCCCCGCGGCCCGTCCAGAGGGGCACAATACCAGCTATCGACGACCGGCTCCAGACAGGCCAGCGTACCGGCGATGTCCTTATCATGCAGCATGCCGATCACCGCCAGCGTGCGCCCGTTTTTCGGCTGCTGCGCCAGGCGCTGCGCCAGATACGCGGCGGCATGAGGATTATGAGCAACGTCGAGGATCACCTGCGGCGCGTCCTGAACAATCTGGAAACGGCCCGGCAGCGTCGCGCTGGCCAGCGCCTCGCGAATAACCGCCTCGCTCACCTTAAGCCCGCTGGCCCGCAGTGCTGCAAGCGCCGTAGCGGCGTTGGGCTGTGGCACTAACGGCAGCGGTAGCGCGGTCAGCTCGCCCTGCGCGTCACTGAAGCGCCAGCCGTCGGTTTGCACTTCATAGCGCCACTGCTTATCGCGTTGCTGCAACAGCGCGCCCTTTTCTGCGGCGACATCAGCGATGCTGCGCGGCATATCCGGCTCACCCACTACCGCAGGCTTAGCGGCGCGGAACACTCCGGCCTTTTCACGACCGATGCTCTCGCGATCCGGACCCAGCCAGTCGATGTGATCCAGTGCGATGCTGGTCACCACCGCCACGTCGGCGTCCACCAGGTTGGTAGCATCCAGACGCCCGCCCAGCCCCACTTCAAGGATAGCGACGTCCACCCGGGCCTGCTTAAACAACCACAGCGCCGACAGGGTGCCATACTCAAAATAGGAGAGTGAGGTGTCACCGCGCGCGGCTTCGATCTGCGCAAAGGAGGCGGTATGGTCTGCTTCACTCAGCTCCGCGCCCTGAATGCGTACCCGCTCGGTATAACGCACCAGGTGCGGCGAGCTGTACACGCCGACGCGATAGCCGGCAGCAATCAGCATCGCTTCAAGCAGGCGGCAGGTAGTACCTTTGCCGTTGGTGCCGGCGACGGTAAATACGAACGGGGCCGGTTTTGCCACGTTGAGCGTCGCAGCGACGCGGCTGACACGCTCAAGCCCCATGTCGATGGTTTTCGCGTGCAGATTTTCCAGATAAGAAAGCCACGTGGCCAGGGGCGACGTGGCGTTGGGAATTACGTCTTTGTCCATCATACCCGTGTCTTTTTACGTGCTTGAAAGGCAAAAAGGCAGGGCCAGACTGGCCCTGCCTTTCAGTTACTCGATCTCGTCCTGCTGCGGCGCAGGCGGAACGACGATGCTCTCGCGCGGCTTGTCAGGATTTGGGGCGGGAAGATTCATCATTTTCGCCAGGATGCTCGCCAGCTTCAGGCGCAGCTCCGGACGACGCACGATCATATCGATAGCGCCTTTTTCGATCAGGAACTCACTGCGCTGGAACCCAGCCGGCAGTTTTTCACGTACCGTCTGCTCGATAACGCGTGGACCGGCAAAGCCGATCAGCGCTTTCGGTTCAGCGATGTTGAGATCGCCGAGCATCGCGAAGCTTGCCGATACGCCGCCCATGGTCGGGTCGGTCAGCACGGAGATGTACGGCAGACCGCGCTCTTGCATTTTTGCCAGCGCCGCAGAGGTTTTCGCCATCTGCATCAGCGACATCAGCGCTTCCTGCATACGCGCGCCACCGGAGGCGGAGAAGCAGATCAGCGGGCAGTTGTCTTCCAGCGCCTGCTCAACCGCACGCACGAAACGCGCGCCTACCACGGAACCCATCGAGCCGCCCATGAAAGCAAACTCAAAGGCTGCCGCCACAACCGGCATATCGTGCAGGGTGCCTTTCATCACCACCAGCGCGTCTTTCTCGCCGGTCTCTTTCTGCGCGGTCGCCATGCGGTCTTTGTATTTTTTGGAGTCTTTGAACTTCAGAACATCTTTCGGCTCAAGTTCGCTACCCAACTCCACTAACGTGCCTTCATCTAACAGGCTGTGCAGGCGGTCGCGCGCCGACATACGCATGTGGTGGTCGCACTTCGGGCAGACGCCAAGGTTACGCTCCAGCTCGGCACGGTAAAGTACCTGGCCGCAGCTGTCGCACTTGGTCCACACCCCTTCAGGGATGCTTGCCTTGCGGGTGGGGGTGATATTGCTCTTATTGAGAATTCGTTCAATCCAGCTCATTGATGACCTTTCTGCCTGAACCTGGGATACCCGAACCGTACTGCCATAGCACTACAGTACATGCCGGCGCGGGTACAGATGCCAGTTTTGACCGTGGGGCGCGGGATGCAAATCCCCCCGGGCAACCAAATAAATGGTGCACATTAAAACATAATGGCCGACGACTTGGGATAAAAAAGTGGTCGAACCGCGCTTAGCTGCGCATATTTCCGGTTATCGTACCGGCCCGGAGGGTGATATTCCACCGGGCCGGAAGGTTAACCTTAGCGCCCCTGCCGCGCCGCTGCACGTTTATGGCGAATAACTTCCACCACGCCCGGCAGGATCGACACGATAATGATCGCCACGATCAGCAGCTTCAGGTTCTCCTGCACGAACGGCAGCGTCCCGAAGAAGTAGCCTGCGTAGGTAAACAGCAGCACCCACACCAGCGCGCCGATCACATTGTAGGCGGCGAAGTGACGATAGGACATTTTGCCCATGCCGGCGACGAACGGCGCAAAGGTACGCACGATCGGCACGAAACGCGCCAGAATGATGGTTTTGCCGCCGTGACGGGCGTAAAACGCATGGGTTTTATCCAGATAGCTGCGACGGAAGATTTTCGAGTCCGGATTGCTGAACAGCTTATCGCCGAACAGCCGTCCGATGGTGTAGTTGACGGCATCGCCCAGGATCGCCGCGATGATCATCAGCAGCACCATCAGATGCACGTTCAGATCGTTGCCCGGCAGCGACGCCAGCGCACCGGCGACAAACAGCAGTGAATCTCCCGGCAGGAAAGGTGTTACCACCAGCCCCGTTTCACAGAACAGAATCAAAAACAGAATGGCATATACCCAGACGCCGTACTCCGCCACCAGTTCAGCAAGGTGAACGTCGATATGCAGAATAAAATCAACAATGAAAAGAATAACATCCATAATATTCCGGTTTCCCAGACTGCATTCAGTCAGCTAAAAAAAGTGGGCCCATCGGCGGGTGCGGCAGGTCAAACTGCGCCGGATAGTCAACTGCTACCAGGTACAGCCCTTCCGCTTTCGCCGTCGCTGCCGCAAGCGTTCTGTCCTTTGCCGCCAGCAGTTGTGCAATCCAGCTCTCTGGCTGGTTACCACAGCCCACTTCCATCAGGCTGCCCGTAATATTACGCACCATGTGATGAACAAAGGCGTTCGCCTTGATATCTATCACTACATACGCCCCATAGCGCGCGACGTTGATATGCATCACGTTGCGCCAGGGAGTACGGGACTGGCACTGTACGGCGCGAAACGAGGTGAAATCGTTCTCGCCGATCAGGCTTTGTGCCGCCCGGTGCATCCGCTTCTCATCGAGAGGATGATAGAAGTGGGTGACTCCTTGCTGTAAAACCGCCGGTCGCAGCCGCTGGTTGTAAATAATGTAGCGGTAGCGACGCGCCGTTGCGCTAAACCGCGCATGAAAATCATCCGGCACATCTTTGACCCAGCGTACCGCGATGTCTCCAGGTAAATTCGCATTTACACCCAGCGTCCAGGCCGCGTCTTTGCGCTCAACGCTGGTGTCGAAATGCACCACCTGGCCGGTAGCATGCACGCCGGCATCGGTGCGCCCGGCGCAGAAAACGCTAATCGGCTCATTCGCCACCTGGGACAGCGCTTTCTCCAGCTTCTCCTGCACGCTGCGCACTTCATTCTGGCGCTGCCAGCCGTAGTACTTGCTGCCGTCGTACTCAATGCCCAGCGCGATCTTACGGCGCGGTTTATCGTGCAACTCAGACATCAGTAGAGATACTCCTGCAGGAGCTTCTCTGCGGTTTTGATCGCCATCAGCGCGCCGCCGTAGCGCACGTTGTCTGCTACCGACCAGAACTGGATCTGCTCCGGCATACCGTAATCGTTACGCACGCAGCCGATGGAGAGCTGAGCGTTGCCGGACGCATCCGCCACCTGGGTCGGGAAGGCGTTCTCTTCTGACAGCGCAATGTCTTCCGCCAGGCCCAGCGCATCGCGCGCTTCTTCTGCGGCCAGCGGGCGCATCGCTTCGAAGCTCACCATCTGGGCATGACCGTAGAACACCGGCGACTGCACGCAGCTGGCGGAGATCATCACGCCCTCGTCCTGCAGAATTTTACGCACTTCATCAATAATGATGCGCTCTTCCGCCACCACGCCCTGGGCGTCCGGCAGCAGCGGCAGCAGGTTGAACGCCAGCTGGCGACCGAAGAAGTCGTCCTCGTCCACCGGAATACCGTTAAGCAGGCGCGCGCTCTGCCCGGCGAGGGCATCCACCGCCGCTTTACCGTGGCGTGAGGCGGCCAGCAGGCTGGTGACCTGAATGCGCGACAAACCACCCGCGTCGATCAGCGGTTTCAGCGCTTCCAGCAGCTGGCTGGTCAGGCTGTTGGCGACCGCCACCAGGTTGCGGTTGCGGTAGTCGGCCAGCACGAATGGGTTCACATCCGGCACCACCAGCGGCACGTCCGGCTCCAGCGCAAACAGGCCGCTGCTGTCGATCACCAGACAACCCGCATTGGTCGCCTCATCACACCAGGCCGCGGAGGCTTCGGCACCCGCAACAAAGAAAGCGAGCTGGGCCTGCGTCCAGTCAAAGGCGGCGACATCCTCAACGCGGAGGCTTTTGCCGGCGTAGCGCAGGGTCTGCCCGGCGCTTTCGCTGCGTGCCAGGGGATAAATCTCACCAACCGGGAACTGGCGTTCTTCTAACAGTTCAAGCAGGGCTTCACCCACGGCTCCCGTGGCGCCCAGGATGGCGATATTCCAGCCTTCAGACATGTGGTTTACTCCAGACAATAAAAAAGCGTTCCCCGCCTGCTGCGAGGAACGTGAGAATCGTATTAGCGGGCCGGGTGATGAACGGCGTTAAAGCCAAGCTTCGCCAGCAGCGCAGCGGCGTCGGCATCATCACACTGAATATAGAGCGATGACCACTCGCGACGCTCCTGATAATGTTTGCGCAGCTTGTCGAACTCACCCGCCTGCCCGGCGACCGCGCGCAGCGGCGCATCGTCGCGGCGCACATCATACACCAGATGCACCAGGCTTTTCAGCGTAGCCTGATCGAGCGGACCGTGCAGCGTCAGGCGGCCAAACGCCGGCGCGGGCAACAGGGTATCCAGCGCCACCTGCTGCCGTTGACCGATAAACGCGCTGAATGCTTCAAACACCTGCGTGGTGCCCCGCGCCTTGCCTTCCAGGGTATAGCCGGCGATATGGGCGGTGCCGATATCAACCCGCGCCAGCAGCGCCAGATTGAGGTCCGGCTCCGGTTCCCAGACGTCCAGCACCACGCTGAGGCGCTGCCCCGCGTCCAGACGAGCAAGCAGCGCGGCGTTATCCACCACCGGCCCGCGACAGGCGTTAATCAGGATAGCGCCGGGCTTCAGGCTGCGGATCAGTGCCTCATCGGCAAGATGATGGGTTTTATAAGGACCGTCTTTAAACAGCGGCGTATGAAAAGTCAGAATATCCGCATCGCGTACCAGGGTGTCCAGCGGCAGGAAATCGCCGTCGTCGCCGCGATCGGCACGGGGCGGATCGCACAGCAGCGTGCGCACGCCGAGCGCCTCAAGACGCGCCTGCAGTCGTGAGCCAACGTTGCCGACACCGACGATGCCCACCGTGCGGTCGGTCAGGGTAAAGCCGTCGCGCTCGGCGAGCAGCAGCAGTGCGGAAAAGACATACTCCACCACGGCAATGGCATTGCAGCCAGGTGCTGCGGAAAAGCCAATCCCCGCCTGCGCAAGCCAGGCGTCATCCACATGATCGGTGCCCGCCGTCGCAGTACCGACAAAACGTACCGGTTTCCCGTCCAGCAACTGGGCGTTTACTTTCGTCACCGAGCGCACCATCAGCGCGTCGGCGTCGTTCAGCTCCTGCTCCGGGATCGGGCGGCCCGGCACCGCCGTCACGTCGCCGAGACGACTGAAGAGTTCGCGGGCGTAAGGCATATTTTCATCAACGAGGATTTTCACGATACGGTACCTGTCTGAGTGCGGGAAATAACCTTTGCAAAGCCTGCCCATCAGGGCTGTTGGGCCAGGGCGTAAGTGTGCCATAATCTCGCCGCCAGGCATACTTGCTCAACTGGCTCAGTGTGGCGCTACCTCGTGGCAGATTTAAGGACTATTGATGATGCAACCCATTCAGGGGGCTCAGGCTCGCCCTCCCGGCGAACCCCCTTCCCCGCAGACCACTGCCGGAGAGCAACCGCTTTCCAGCCATCAGCGCACCGTGCTGGAGCGGCTGATCACGCGCCTGGTGGCGCTGACGCATCAGCAAAGCGCTGAAGTCTGGGCTACCCTGCGCCACGACCTCGGGTTGCAGAGCGAAACGCAGCTGCTGTCGCGCCACTTCCCTGCGGCCGAACAGAGCCTCAGCCAGAAGCTCAGCACGGCCCAGGACAGCCACGCCACCCGTCAGGTGCTGCAGCAGCTCACCGAGTTGCTGGGTCAGGGCAATAATCGCCAGGCGGTCAGCGACTTTATCCGCCAGCAGTTTGGCCAGACCGCGCTGAGCCAGCTCACGCCTGAACAGCTCAAAACCGTACTGACGGTGCTGAAAGAGGGCCAGATCGCCATTCCGCAGCCGCAGCAGCGCCCGCAGACCGACCGTCCGCTGCTGCCGGTGGAGCACAACACCCTCAACCAGGCGGTGACAAAGCTCGCGGCGGCGACCGGCGAATCCGGGAAGCTGATCTGGCAGTCAATGCTGGAACTCTCCGGAGTGAAAAGCGGTGAGCTGATCCCGGCCCGCCACTTTGCGCTGCTTAACACCTGGCTGCAGGCGCGCCAGACGCTGGCGAACCAGGCCGCGCCGACGCTGCACAGCGTGCAGGCCGCGCTCAAACAGCCGCTGGAGCCGCAGGAGTGGCGAGAGATGACCGACTATGCGCAGCAGCGCTGGCAGGTGACGCCGCAGAACATCCTGACGACCGCGCAGGTGCAGGACATCCTCAACCAGGTCTTCCTGCGCCGCGCCGAACGCGCACCTGATTTCCTTGAAGCGCGCAACGTGCAGCCAATCTACAACCCGTTTATCGCGCCGTTTATTACGCCGATTAAAACCCTGACCGCTCGCCCCGGCATCGCGCTGCTCGCCCTGCTGGTGGTGATGATCCTGTTCTGGATGCTGATCTGACGTTGCGCCGCGCCCATAAAAAAAGGAGCCATCTGGCTCCTTTTTTATTGCTTACCGGCTTACGCGTTGTATTTACGCATTACCAGCGTGGCGTTGGTACCACCGAAGCCGAAGCTGTTGGACATCACGGTAGTGAGTGCCTGCTCGGTCGGTTTGGTGACGATGTTCATGCCGTTCGCCTGCTCGTCCAGCTCGTCGATGTTGATGCTCGGTGCCACGAAGCTGTGCTCAAGCATCAGCAGGCTGTAAATCGCTTCCTGCACGCCCGCCGCACCCAGAGAGTGACCGGTCATGGCTTTGGTGGCGGAGATAGCCGGCGTGTTGTCACCGAAGACTTCGCGAATCGCACCCAGCTCTTTCACATCGCCCACCGGCGTGGAGGTGCCGTGGGTGTTCAGGTAGTCGATCGGGGTGTCCAGACCGTGCATCGCCATCTTCATGCAGCGCACTGCGCCTTCGCCGGACGGGGCGACCATGTCCGCGCCGTCAGAGGTCGCGCCGTAGCCGACGATCTCAGCGTAGATGTGTGCGCCACGTGCCAGCGCGTGCTCCAGCTCTTCAACCACAACCATACCGCCGCCGCCAGCGATAACGAAGCCATCACGGTTCGCATCATAGGTACGGGAGGCCAGGTCCGGGTTTTCGTTGTATTTGGTGGACAGCGCGCCCATCGCGTCGAATTCACACGCCATTTCCCAGCACAGCTCTTCGCCGCCGCCGGCAAAAACGATGTCCTGTTTGCCGAGCTGGATCTGCTCAACCGCGTTACCGATACAGTGCGCGGAGGTAGCGCAGGCGGAGCTGATGGAGTAGTTCACGCCGTGAATTTTGAACGGGGTCGCGAGGCAGGCAGAAACGCCAGATGCCATTGATTTGGTTACCACATACGGGCCAACCGCTTTCAGACCGCGCGGGCTACGCATCGCGTCAGCGCCGAAGACCTGATATTTCGGGGAGCCGCCGCCGGAGCCGGCGATCAGGCCGACGCGCGGATTGTTCTGGTATTGCTCTTCCGTCAGGCCGGAATCAGCAACCGCCTGTTCCATAGAGAGAAAAGCATAGACAGATGCATCACTCATGAAACGCACGATTTTGCGATCGATAAGGCCAGTGGTATCCAGTTTAACGTTACCCCAGACGTGACTGCGCATTCCGGAATCTTTGAATTCCTGAGAGAAAGTAATCCCTGAACGCCCTTCACGCAGAGATGCCAGGACTTCCTGCTGGTTGTTACCGATGCTGGAAACGATGCCCAGGCCAGTAATCACTGCACGTTTCATTCAATACCTCTGTAATAGCTCTGTTTTAGGATTCGAGACGCAAGATAGCGTACACTTGTACGCCGAACAAGTCCGATCAGCCGATTTGCTGGTAAATTTGCGCCCGGCTGCTTACCTCGCTAACATCGCTTCACTGCTTGCCAGCCGAGAACTTACGTGAAAGAAAACGCCATTCAGCCTGCCCGTCTGCACTTCAATGATGAGGGTACACCTGTTTCCCGAGATTTCGACGATGTTTACTTTTCTAATGATAATGGACTCGAAGAAACGCGTTATGTTTTTCTCGATGGCAACGGCCTTCCCCAGCGCTTCGCCAGCCATGAGCGCCCGCTGCTGGTGGTGGGCGAAAGCGGCTTTGGCACCGGGCTTAACTTCTTAACGCTCTGGCAGGCGTTCTCTGCCTTCGCGCGCGCGCAACCGCAGGCTACCTTACAAAGATTACACTTCATCAGTTTTGAAAAATTTCCGCTCACCCGCGACGATTTAACCCGGGCGCATGCCCACTGGCCGGAACTGGCCCCCTTTGCCGCTGAGCTGCAGGCGCAGTGGCCCCTGCCCTTCCACGGCTGCCATCGTCTGCTGCTCGACGGCGGGCGCGTGACCCTCGACCTGTGGTTTGGCGATATCAACGCGCTGACCGATGAGCTGGACGAGACTCTCAACGGGAAAGTGGATGCCTGGTTCCTCGACGGGTTTGCCCCGTCCAAAAACCCGGACATGTGGACCCCTGGTCTGTTCGCTGCCCTGGCGCGTCTGGCGCGCCCGGACGCCACGCTGGCGACCTTTACCTCCGCCGGCTTTGTGCGTCGCGGGCTACAGGAAGCCGGGTTCGACATGCAAAAACGCAAGGGGTTTGGCCGCAAGCGCGAGATGCTGGTAGGCCGGAAACAGCCAGCCTCACCGGCCGCGCGCCGGACGCCCTGGTACGCCCGCGGCCCGGCGCAGGGTCGTGAAGTGGCGCTAATTGGTGGCGGCGTGGCCAGTGCGATGCTGGCGCTGGCGCTGCTGCGACGCGGTTTTCAGGTCACGCTGTGGTGCGAAGATGACGCCCCGGCGCAGGGTGCCTCCGGCAACCGCCAGGGGGCGCTGTACCCGCTGCTGAGCCAGCACGATCAGGCGCTGGCGGCGTTCTTCCCGGCGGCCTTCACCTTTGCCCGCCGCCTGTATGACGCCCTGCCGCTCGATTTCGACCACGACTGGTGCGGCGTGACTCAGCTCGGCTGGGACGAGAAGTCGCAGCACAAAATTGCGCAGATGCTGCGCCTCGGTCTGCCGCCTGAGATTGCCCATGCGGTCAGCGCCAGCGAGGTGCATGAGATCTGCGGCGTAGCCACCGGCTGCGGCGGCATCAGCTACCCGCTGGGCGGCTGGCTGTATCCGGCGCAGCTTACCGCCGCAGCGCTGGTCCTGGCCCGCGAACAGGGCATGAAAGTGCACTATGGTCGTAAGGTCACGGCGCTTCAGCGCGCGGCAGACCGGTGGCAACTTCAGTTTGCTGACGGCAGCCAGGCCACGCATCAGGTGGTGGTACTGGCGAACGGGCACCAGATCGGTGACTTCGCCCAGACCCGTGAGCTGCCGGTGTACGCGGTGGGCGGCCAGGTGAGCCATATTCCCACCACGCCGGGGCTGTCCGCCCTGCGCCAGGTGCTGTGCTACGACGGCTATCTGACGCCGGCGAATCCTGTCAGCCAGCAGCACTGCATCGGTGCCAGCTACCATCGCGGCCAGCGGGAAATGACATACAGCGAGGCGGATCAGCAGCATAATCGCCAGCGGCTGATTGACTGCCTGCCGCAGGCCGACTGGACGCAGGAGGTGGATGTCAGCGCAAGTGACGCCCGCTGCGGCGTGCGCTGCGCTACCCGGGATCATCTTCCGATGCTGGGCGGCGTGCCGGACTATGACGCCACGCTAAGCGCGTATGCCGATCTCTCCGGGCAGCCGGGCGATGCGCCGCTCGCGCCGGTGTACCCCAATCTGTTTATGCTGGGTGCGCTTGGGTCGCGCGGGCTGTGCAGCGCCCCGCTGGCTGCGGAAATTCTGGCTGCGCAGATGAGCGATGAACCGCTGCCGCTGGATGCCGCCACGCTGGCCGCGCTGAATCCAAATCGTCTGTGGGTGCGAAAATTACTGAAGGGCAGACCGGTGAAGTGACGGGCGCGGATGCCCGGAACGAAGTGCGAACAGTATGATGCCCCCTGCCAGGCGGCAGGGGGTCTGGCTTAACGCAGCGTGGCCTGCTGGAACAGGTTTTCCCACATGCCGACAACCAGCGCCTGATCGCGCGGCGACAGCTCACCGGCATGAATGGCTTTCTCCAGGCTGGAGGTCACTTTGGCGTGCACCGCGCGCGGAGAGTGATCGTCGCCGGCTTCCAGTTCTGCCACCGCGAGCGTGAGATGGCCGCGCAGATAACCGCTGGCAAACAACTCATCATCACTGGCGTGCTCCACCATATCGTCAATTAACGCCAGAATGCGTGCTTCAAATTCCGCGATCATCTTCTTTCCTCATTCAAATGACATGGCCGCATCAGAGATCTTCCGGCCATGGAAACTGGTCCGCCGTCAGGGGCGGCGTATTGTAATAAGCCTGCAGGGCGGCAATAAAACGGGTCGGGCGCGGCGGAATGCCGTGCTCCAGCCACGTCATCACCTGGGCGTGGACGCGGCGCTGAAACGCAATGCGATCCGGCTCGACGTCGCCTTCCAGATTGTCGCAGCTGACGTTAAACGGGAAGCCCGCCGCCACGCAGAACATCCACTCCAGCGCCTGGGGTTTTACTTCCACATCCTCAAACTGCCCCTGGGTTGCCGCATCGCGACCATCCGGGCAGTACCAGTAGCCAAAATCAACCAGCTCGCGCCGGGCTGCGCCGGCGATACACCAGTGGGAGATCTCGTGCATGCCGCTGGCGTAAAAGCCGTGCGCAAAGACGATCCGGTGGTAAGGTGCCTGCTCATCAGCAGGAAGATAGATCGGTTCGTCGTCGCCTTTAATCAGACGGGTATTAAAATCGCCGGCAAAGCAGCCGTCGAAAATGGCGATCAGATCCTGATAGCGGTGTGTCATTTATCCCTTCATCCCCAGCCAGTTTAGGATTTCCTGTCCATGGCTGTCATATAAAAGTTTGGCGCTCATTACCGCCGAGACGATAACAATCATCGGACGGATCAGCGTCTGTCCTTTACTCAATACCAGCCGCGATCCGAGGCGCGCGCCGCAGAACTGGCCGACCAGCATCACCAGCCCGGTGCCCCAGACCACTTTGCCACCGATGATAAACAGCAGCAGGCCGCCAAAGTTGGAGGTGGCATTCAGCACCTTCGCGTGGGCGGTGGACTTTGCCAGGTTATAGCCGCACAGCGTGACGAACGCCAGCGCGTAAAACGACCCGGCACCCGGTCCGAAAAAGCCATCGTAGAAACCAACGCAGCCGCCGGCCACCAGCGCGAACGGCAGGCCGTACAGGCGGCGGTGGCGATCCTCCTCGCCCAGCTTCGGCATCAGCAGGAAGTAGAGGCCAATGGCGATCACCAGAATCGGCAGGATCTGGCGCAGCAGATCTGAATTAACATGCTGCACCAGCAGCGCGCCGCTGGTCGAGCCGATAAAGGTCATCAGAATATTGAGCTTCTGATCGGCGAGATTCACCACCTTGCGGCGAATAAAATAGAGCGAGGCCGAAAACGAGCCGCCGCAGGCCTGAAGCTTGTTGGTGGCCAGCGCCTGGGCCGGTGACATCCCTGCCGCCAGCAGCGCAGGAACGGTAAGCAAGCCGCCCCCACCCGCCAGAGCATCAATAAAACCCGCCAGCACCGCGACGAAAAACAGCGCGGCCAGCATCAGCGGGGAGACCATAAACCATTCCATTACTCTTCCTTAAAGCAGATGCTTATCGAGCAGCGCCTGGCATGACGGCGGCGGTGGTGGCGGCGTAGATTTCGTCGGGGCTTTGCTGCCCGGCGGCGGTGGCAGGAACCAGCTCTGCAGCTCCGCGCCACAGCCATCGCCCGGCGGCGGCACTGCCTGCTCCTGGCACTCCAGGCTGTCAGCCGGACAGCGCAGGCGCACATGCATGTGGGCGCGATGGGCAAACCACGGGCGGACTTTATTGAGCCAGCCGCGATCCGGCCCGGCTTCAAGGCAGAGTTGCTGCTTGATTGCCGGGTTCACGAAGATGCGCGTGACCTCATCGTCCTGCGCGGCGGTTTTGATCAGCGTGCCGATCTCCGGCTTCCACAAAGACGGAATAACCCGTTTGCCGTTGACGGCCACCAGGTCGATCGCCTGTGGCCTGCGCAGCTGGGCGCTGGTCCAGCGCGTCTGCGGCAGCTGCAGGAAGATGTCCACGTCCAGCCCGGTCTGATGGCTGGCGTGACCGCTGCTGAAGCGCCCGCCAGCGGCCATGCCCATGTCACCCACCAGCACGGTGCCCAGCCCCTGGCGGCGCACCTGCTGGCTCATTCGCTCGATAAAGCGCACCAGATGCGGATGACCGAAATAGCGGCGCTGATCGGTGCGCATCACCTGATAGTTTTCCGCATCAAGCGGCAGCGCAGACGCGCCGATAATGCAGCCGTTGGAGAAACTGCCGATGGACTGCGGGCTGCCGGCGATGGGGTGGGTAATTTGCTGCCAGGGGGTGGCGGCCTGAGCCGCGCTGCTGACCACAAGGGCCAGCAGCAGTGCGAGCGTTTTTTTCATCGCGTTACCAACGAGGGAGTGAGCTGACCACATCGCCATTTTGCGCGCGCTGGCGCAGCAGGTGATCCATCAGGACGATGGCCAGCATGGCTTCGGCAATCGGCACCGCGCGGATACCGACGCAGGGATCGTGACGACCGCGCGTCACCATCTCCACCGCCTCGCCGTCGCGATTTACGGTGCGCCCCGGCACCATGATGCTGGAGGTCGGCTTCAGCGCCATATTCGCCACGATCTGCTGACCGCTGCTGATACCGCCGAGAATGCCGCCGGCATGGTTGCTCTGGAAGCCCGCCTGAGTGATTTCGTCCCGGTTTTCGCTGCCGCGCAGGGCTACCACACCGAAACCTTCACCGATTTCCACCCCTTTCACCGCGTTGATGCTCATCAGCGCGTGGGCGATATCGGCATCCAGACGATCGAAGACCGGCTCGCCAAGACCCGGCGGAACGTTATCCGCCACCACGGTCACTTTCGCGCCGATGGAGTCGCCCTCTTTCTTCAGGCCGCGCATCAGCGCGTCCAGCGCCTCAATTTTATCCGGGTCCGGGCAGAAGAACGGATTCTGCTCGACCTGCGTCCAGTCTTTGATCGCCAGCGGAATATCGCCCATCTGGGTCAGGCAGCCGCGGATGACGATACCAAATTTCTGCGCCAGGTATTTTTTGGCAATGGCCCCGGCGGCGACGCGCATCGCCGTTTCACGCGCTGACGAACGGCCACCGCCGCGATAGTCGCGCAGGCCATATTTTTGTTCGTAGGTGTAGTCGGCATGACCGGGACGGAACACGTCTTTGATGGCGCTGTAATCCTGAGAGCGCTGATCGGTGTTCTCAATCAGCAGACCAATGCTGGTGCCGGTGGTAACGCCGTCAAAGACGCCGGAAAGAATTTTCACCTGGTCGGGTTCACGACGCTGGGTGGTGTAGCGCGAGGTGCCAGGGCGGCGGCGGTCGAGATCGTGCTGCAGATCCGCCTCGCTCAGCGGGATGCCCGGCGGTACGCCATCCACGATGCAACCCAGCGCCAGACCGTGCGACTCACCGAAAGTGGTCACGCGGAAGAATTGTCCAATACTGTTTCCTGCCATCACGGCCCCGTTGTCGTTGTTGTGTTTTCAAGGAGTAGTGAAGCGGGCCGCAGCCCGCCGGAGTTATTATTTTAATCTTTGTAGATGCTGAAATGTTCGCGCGCGGCGATGAGCTGGTCGCGGGTCAGCATGAAGACGCCGTCGCCGCCGTTGTCGAACTCAAGCCAGGTGAACGGCACATCCGGGTACTGCTCCATCATGTGTACCATGCTGTTGCCCACTTCGCACACCAGGATACCATTTTCGGTCAGGTAGTCCGGGGCGCAGGCGAGAATGCGACGCGCCAGCTTAAGACCATCGCTGCCCGCTGCCAGGCCCAGCTCCGGCTCGTGACGGTATTCGCCTGGCAGATCGGACATATCATCCGCATCCACATACGGTGGATTGGTGACGATGATGTCGTACTGTACTTTCGGCAGGTCGCGGAACAGATCGGAGCGGATCGGCGTCACGTGATGCAGCAGGCCGTGCTCTTCGATATTGTGCTCGGTCACCGCCAGCGCATCGGCAGAGATATCCACCGCGTCCACTTCCGCCTCCGGGAAGGCATAAGCGCAGGCGATAGCGATGCAGCCGCTGCCGGTGCACATATCGAGGATGTGCTGCGGCTGATGGTCGATAAGACCGGCGAAGTGGTTGTTAATCAGCTCGCCAATCGGCGAACGCGGCACCAGCACGCGCTCATCGACGTAAAATTCGTGGCCGCAGAACCAGGCTTTATTGGTGAGATAGGCCACCGGAATGCGCTCGTTAACGCGGCGAATCACGCGCTCAACGATGCGGTGACGCTCGCTGGAGGTCAGACGCGCATTGCGCATCTCTTCAGGAATATCCAGCGGCAGCCAGAGCGAAGGTAGTACCAGCTGGACCGCCTCGTCCCACGGGTTATCGGTGCCGTGACCATACCAGATACCGGCAGCGCTAAAGCGGCTCACCGCCCAACGCAGCATATCCTGAATGGTGTGCAGCTCATTGACTGCTTCATCGACGAAAATTTTATCCACTGGCCCTCCCCAGGCACGCTCCGCTTTTACTCGGCGGGTAGTTTGCCATGAAGACGGGGATAAATCAGCATTCACGGCGGCGCGCGGCGGCGAAAAGGCGCGTTTTATTTAGCGCCGCGCCCATCGTCAGGTAAACTGCCCGCATTAGCCTGACAGGAAATCGAAAAGATGAAGAAAAAACCATCGCTGAACGAGGAGGATCAGGCGCTGTTCCGCGAGCTGATGCGCGACACGCGGAAGATCACCCACGACACCATCGTTCACCGTCCGGCGCGTAAGAAACTGTCCCAGGTGCCGGAAAAACGTCTGATACAGGAGCAGGCCGACGCCAGCCACTATTTTTCCGATGAGTTTCAGCCGCTGCTCAATAACGAAGGGCCAACGCGCTACGTGCGTGGCGACGTCAGCCACTTCGAACTGAAGAAGCTGCGGCGCGGCGACTATTCGCCGGAGCTGTTTTTAGATCTGCACGGCTTAACCCAGATGCAGGCCAAGCAGGAACTGGGGGCGCTGATTGCCGCCTGTCGCCGCGAGCATGTGTTTTGCGCCTGCGTGATGCACGGGCACGGCAAACACATCCTCAAGCAGCAAACCCCGCTCTGGCTGGCGCAGCATCCGCATGTGATGGCGTTCCACCAGGCACCGAAAGAGTACGGCGGCGATGCGGCGGTGCTGGTGCTGATTGAAGTGGAAGAGTGGCAGCCGCCAGTGCTGCCGTAATACGGGGTATTGTTGATTAAAAGGTGACGGCGCGGCGCTTACCCAACCTGGTCGTTGCGCGCCGCGCCAGAAACGACAAGAGCCGCATCAGCGGCTCTTGTTAGCAGGGATCAGGCAATACGATTTACATCGCCTTCGCCATTTTCAAATTGCACGGACTCATCTGCCAGTTAAATACACCGCACGGGTTGTGCGCATCCAGCGTCACATTCGCGATTGCCGAGGTGGTAAACATCGGCGGGGCTTCCCCCGGGCAGAGCTCTGAGACCAGATACCCCACCAGCGGCAGGTGAGAAATCACCAGCGCGGACTTCACGCCTTCGTCTGCCAGCATGTGCAGGTAAGCACCTACTTGCGTGACATCCCCACAGGGAGTCAGCTCCGGCAGAACGTCAGAGGTCGTCGGCAGGTTCATCACCTCGCTGACCACACCCAGCGTCTGTTCGGCGCGCAGGAAAGGACTCACCAGAACGCGTTCGATATCCACCTTCTGACCTTTTAACCAGGTCGCCATCTGACGGGATTCATCGCACCCACAGTGAGTGAGAGGACGAACCGCATCGCTGGCGGCATCGAGTGCTGCGTCGCCGTGACGCATAATAAAAACTTGCATATTGCACCGCTTTTGTTGACCAGAATCGCCGCATTCACCGGCACAAAGGGACATTTTTTGTGCGGGAAAGCTGGCGGTCGGGCATTGTGCCTCATCCATACTTCAAATGGAACGCTGTTTTTTACCTCAATGCTGTAAGTATAGTCAATTAGCGTTTACAAATTGACCAGACAGCGGTTCCATTGTCGATATCGGAATAACCCTTGTCGGACCACCGACGACGTGACTCACGCCGTGCGGGGCCAGAAATCGTGCTGCTCCCGGGCCATGCGCAACAATGCCTCGCAGGGGGTAAAACGCTCCCCGTGCGTGGTTGCCAGACGTTGCAGAATGGCGACAACCTCACCCGCGCCGAGACTATCCATATAGCGGAACGGGCCGCCCAAAAACGGCGGAAAACCGATGCCGAACACCGCGCCGATATCGCCATCGCGCGCTGAGCGGATCACGCCTTCATCAAGGCAGCGCGCCGCTTCATTGAGCATCATCATCACGCAGCGCTGGGCGATAGCCTCCGGCGCAAGGTGCTGCCCCGGCGTTACGCCAATCAGCGGATAAATGGCAGGGTCAACCTGCTTCTTGCTTGTACGCCCTTTAGCGGGGTAAAGATAGAAGCCGCGCCCGTTTTTTCTGCCTTTGCGATCGTCCTTAAGAATTGCCGCGACCGCGGCATCCGGTGCGCTGAAGCGGCTGCCATACGCCTGCTCCAGCACGGGAATGATTTTGGTGCCGACATCAATGCCGACTTCGTCGAGCAGTTGAATCGGCCCGACCGGAAAACCAAATTTCACCAGCGCCCGGTCAATCGCCTCAACGCGCTCGCCTTCCATCAGGCAGCGCATCGCTTCGTTGATATACGGTGCCAGAATACGGTTAACGTAGAAGCCCGGCACGTCGCCGACAACAATCGGCGTTTTGCCCTGCTTCTTCGCCAGCGCGACGGTGGTCGCCACCGTTTCCGGCGAGGTCTGCGCGTGGGGGATCACTTCCACCAGCGGCATCTTATCCACCGGGCTGAAGTAGTGTAATCCCACCACCTGCTCCGGGCGTAGTGCCCCGGCGGCGATATCTGCGATAGGCAGTGAAGAGGTATTGGAGGCGAAAATCGTATGCGGCGCCGCGTGCTGCTCCACCTCGTTCACCATCTGCTGTTTCAGGGCCAGATCTTCAAATACCGCTTCAATCACCACATCGCGCTGGCGAAAACCGCTGTAGTCGGTGGTGCCGGAAATACGCGCCAGCTGGCTGGCCCGCTCCTGGGGTTTGATATGGCGGCGACGCACTTTTTTATCAAGCAGATCCCAGCTGTACTTCAGCGCATGGTTGATGCCTTTCTCGCTGATGTCCCTGATGCGCACCGGCAGATTGCCCTTCACCGCCGTGACATAAGCAATGCCACCGCCCATCAGGCCGCCGCCAAGCACGCCGATCTCGTGAAGCGGTGCAGGAGCGGCGCTGCTGCCGCTCTCCTTTTTCATTTCGGTGGTCGCAAAGAAGATGTTACGCAGCGCGGCTGACTGCGGCGTCATGGCCAGTTCACCAAAGGCACGCGCCTCGGCGGCCAGCCCGCTCTGCATCCCCTGGGTCAGCCCAACGCGCACTACCTCAAGAATACGCATCGCCGCCGGGTAGTTACCCTGGGTTTTCGCCAGCGTCTTTTTCTCAGCCATTGAAAACAGCACCGTGCGGCCCAGCGGCCCGGCGAGCGCGCGCTCGCGCACCGGCAGCCGACGGCTTCCCGGCTTGCCCAGTTTCGCCAGCGCCACTGCGGCATCCAGCAATATCGACGGCGGTACCACCTCATCCACCAGCCCCGCCTTCAGCGCCTGACGCGGCCGCAGGCTTTTGGACGTCAGCATCATCTCTAGCGCGGTGCTGATACCAATCAGGCGCGGCAGACGCTGGGTGCCGCCCGAGCCGGGCAGCAGACCGAGCTGCACTTCCGGCAGGCCAAGCTGGGTGCGCTTATCGTCGGTACAGATACGGCGATGACAGGCCAGCGCCAGCTCCAGCCCGCCGCCGAGGCAGGCTCCGTGAATGGCTGCCACCACCGGTATGGTCAGGGCGCGGATGTCGCCCATAATCTGCTGCCCCTGGCGCGCCAGGGCTTCCGCTTCCTGCGCGCTGCGGCAGTCGGCGATCATGTTGATGTCGGCCCCGGCGATAAAGCTGTCGGGCTTACCGGAAATAAATACCACCCCTTCCAGCTGCTTGTGCGCGAGGATCTGCTTCAGGATGGCGCGCACTTCTCCGGCGAAGGCCGCCTTCAGGGTGTTCATCTTCTCTCCCGGCACATCAATCGTCACGACGGCGATATTGTCCGGGCGAACCGTTAACGTAAATGCGGTGAGCTGTTCCATTATTCCACCTCCAGAACCATCGCCGCGCCCAGACCGCCCGCCGCACAGGCGGTGACCAGACCAAAGCCGCCGCCGCGGCGTTTCAGCTCGTGCAGCGTCTGGGTGATCATGCGCGCGCCGGTGGCGGCAAACGGATGACCGTAAGCAATCGAGCCACCCGAGACGTTAAAGATGCTGTCATCCACCTCGCCGGTGGCCTGGGATCGCCCGAGCACCTCGCGGGCAAAACGATCGCTTGCCAGCATTTTCAGGTTCGACAGGGTCTGGGCGGCAAAGGCTTCATGCATATCGAACAGCGTCAGGTCGCCCAGCGCTAACCCGGCACGATCCAGCGCCAGCGGTGTCGCCCAGGCTGGCCCCAGCAGCATATCCTGCCAGACATCAACCGCAGTAAAGGCGTAGCTGCGCAGATAGCCCAGCGGCGTCAGGCCCAGTTCGCGGGCGCGGGCTTCCGTCATCAGGATCACCGCCGCCGCGCCGTCGGTCAGCGGCGTGCTGTTTGCGGCGGTGACGGTACCATGCTTACGATCGAACGCCGGGCGCAGCTTTGCGTAGTCCGCCAGGCTGGCAGATTCGCGAATATTGTTGTCCTGGCTGAGCGGTTCGCGGTACGGCGGAACGTAAGCGGTCATCACCTCCTGCGCCAGTTTGCCTTCGCGCCAGGCCTGAGCTGCCAGCTGATGGGAGCGGTGCGCCAGCGCGTCCTGAGCTTCGCGGGTAATGCCGTGGCTTTTCGCCATCTGTTCGGCGGTGTCGCCCATGCGCAGCCCGGTGGAATACTCCGCCACCGCCGGGGGCACCGGCAACAGATCTTTCAGCCGCAGCCGCGAGAACAGCTTCAGGCGCTGCCCGAGGGTGCGCGCCTTATTGGCATCCACCAGCGTGCGTGCCAGAGTTTTACTGACGCCAATGGGTAATACCGAGGAGGAGTCCGCGCCGCCGGCGATCCCGGCGCGGATGGTGCCCGCCATCAGGCTTTCCGCTACGTTGGCGACCGCCTGAAAGCTGGTGGCGCAGGCGCGGCTTACGCTGTAGGCATCGGTGTGCACATTCATACCGGTGCCAAGCACGATCTCACGGGCGATATTGGGCGCTTCGGGCATCTGCACCACCTGGCCAAATACCAGCTGTTCGATGACCTCAGGCGGGATCTCGCTGCGGGCCAGCAGTTCGCCAACCACCATTTTTCCGAGATCGACGGCGGGAACGCCGTGAAATGCCGTCGCCTGACGCGCAAAAGGCGTGCGTAAACCACTGACAATGGCAATGCGGCCGCCCTCACGGGCAACCAGCGGAAGTGCCTGACTCATAACGCTCCCCTGTAAAATTTTGTATGTAAAAAAGTGGTCTGACCTGATAACAGTTTTAACCAGATTTTTACATCCAGCCAATCGGGGAAGCGGAAAAGTGAGAGGGATAACACAGTTGCGCCCCGGTTATCGGGGCGCGGGAGGGATTAACGCAGGCCGAGCTGGAAGATCATGGTTTCTGCCTGGCAGGCAAAGACAAAATCGATATCCAGCTGCACGCCGCCATCAACCTCGCTGAAACGCGGGGTGATCTGGCACGGCTCGGATTCCACTTCACGCGCTTTGGCGCTCAGGGCGTCCAGCGTCGCTTGTGCATCGGCGCGGTTGCTGAAGACGCGGCTGTAAGAGGCGGTGCAGTCGGTGTTATCCATGATGGTGCCGACATCAATACAGCAGCAAACCGGGGTTTCATCAGCGCTGTTTTTGCTCATCGTGATTTCCTCTGAATAGTGCACCGGAGTGCGTAAATAAACTGTCGGTTATTTTACGCGCCGCCACAAAGCCACTCCAGCCGAGAATTGCCAAACCAGGATTAAGTGACAGATATCACAGTTAAAAATGATCCAGCGCAAAATTGTTGGGGTGGGTTGAAACAAAGCGGTGGCTATTTTGCCAGCGGGATCTCGTTTATAAGATCACAATTGAAAAAACTTATAAACATACTTGCAACATCCCGTCTGGTCGGACCTATACTCACGCCACTGGTCTGATTTCTCTGCTGTAGCTCAGACCCTACACTCTCGCGCTCCTGTTACGTCACGTAACATTTAAATAAAAATAATGTATGAGGTCATGGTCATGAGCCAGAAAACCCGGTTTGTGAAATCTGTACTCGCAGTCGCAGTGGCAATCGTCTCTACTAACGCCTGGTCAGCAGGTTTCCAGCTAAACGAATTTTCTTCCTCGGGCCTTGGCCGTGCCTATTCCGGGGAAGGCGCCATTGCCGACGATGCCGGCAACGTCAGCCGCAACCCAGCACTGATCACTATGTTCGATCGCCCGACCTTTTCCGGCGGTGCGGTATTCGTAGATCCCGATGTGAATATTTCCGGTACTTCACCTACAGGCCGCAGCACCGACGCCGACAATATTGCGCCGACCGCCTGGGTACCGAACCTGCATTTTGTTGCCCCTATTAATGAACAGTTTGGCTGGGGCGCGTCAGTCACCTCTAACTACGGCCTCGCGACCGAGTTTAATAACAGCTACACCGCAGGCTCCGTTGCCGGTAAAACCGATCTGACGACCGTTAACCTCAACCTGAGCGGCGCTTACCGTCTGGATAACCACTGGAGCTTTGGTCTGGGCTTTGACGCTGTTTATGCGCGGGCGAAGATCGAGCGTTACGCCGGTGACCTGGGGCCATTACTGGCTGCAAGTAATCCATCCCTGGGACCATTGGCACCGACCGTGGCAGGGATCCCGGCAGATACCCAGATTACTCACCTGAAAGGCGACGAATGGGGCTTCGGCTGGAACGCCGGTATTTTGTACGAGCTGGATAAAGATAACCGCTACGGCCTGACCTATCGCTCAGAAGTGAAAATCGATTTCGATGGCGACTACAAGAGCAGCCTGCCGGCCGCGTTTAACCCGATCCTGGCAGGATATAATCTCTACGGGACCAGTGGCGCAACCATTCCGGGTTCTCTGACCCTGAACCTGCCGGAAATGTGGGAGCTCTCTGGTTATAACCGCGTTGCACCGCAGTGGGCGGTTCACTACAGCCTGACCTACACCAGCTGGAGCCAGTTCCAGGAGCTGAAAGCCAAAGGCAGCGATGGTCAGACCCTGTTCCAGAAAGAAGAAGGCTTCCGCGACGCGTACCGTATCGCGCTAGGTACCACCTATTATATGGATGATAACTGGACCTTCCGCACCGGTATCGCCTTCGATGACAGCCCGGTTCCGGCTGACAAACGCTCCATCTCCATCCCGGATCAGGACCGTCTGTGGCTGAGCGCCGGTACGACCTATGCCTTCAATGAAGATGCATCGGTAGACCTGGGCGTGTCCTATATGCACGGCCAGAAAGTGACCATCGAAGAGGGTCCGTATACCTTCAAATCTGAAGGTAAAGCCTGGCTGTACGGCGCGAACTTTAACTACGCGTTCTGATAAACGCCGCGCATAAAAAAAGGTGAGCTTCGGCTCACCTTTTTTATTAGCATGACATCGCGCCCGCCGGTTATTCCGAATCGATATCTTTTGAGCTTCGTAGGGCGGGTAAGCTTGCGCACCCGCCACCGCAACGTTACTCAAGGTGGGTGGCGCTTCGCTTACCCACCCTACACACCAATAAACGCCGGTTATTATGAATCGATATTTTTTGAGCTGCGTAGGGCGGGTAAGCCTGCGCACCCGCCACCGCAGCGTTAACAAGGTGGGTGCGCTTCGCTTACCCACCCTACACACCAATAAACACAGGTTATTCCGAATCGATATTTTTTGACCTTCGTAGGGCGGGTAAGCCTGCGCACCCGCCACCGCAACGTTACTCAAGGTGGGTGCGCTTCGCTTACCCACCCTACACACCAACAAACGCCGGTTATTCCGAGTCGATATCTTTGGACCTTCGTAGGGCGGGTAAGCTTGCGCACCCGCCACCGCAGCGTTACTCAAGGTGGGTGCGCTTCGCTTACCCACCCTACACACCAATAAACGCCGGTTATTCCGAGTCGATATCTTTTAAGTCACCCTCAATCGCCTGGGCGTTGGGGTTTTCATTCGGCTGCAGCTTCCCGCCGTTAGCGATAAAGTCGTGGCGCTGGAAATAGGCCTCACGTACCAGGATATACGGATCGGAGGACTGACGCAGCAGACCATCGGAATCCAGCAGCTGAGCGCGGGTTTCCAGCCCTTCTACCGTCCATTTCCCCACCGACAGCGGCCAGGTCAGCCAGGAGAGCACCGGATAGAGCGAATCCGCCATATCACCGCCATCTTCACGCAGCGTAAAGCTGCCATAGAACGGAAGCTGCACGTAAGGGCCGTAGCCGACATTGTAATACCCGAGCGTGCTACCAAAACGGTGCGGCTCAACGCGCTGCAGTTTCGGGTTCGCCATGCCCGCGACGTCGATAAAGCCGCCCATGCCCAGCAGGGTATTCAGGAAGAAGCGGGTGAAGTGCACCATTCCCTGATACGGGTCGCCGCGCAGGAAGTAGTTCACCATTGACGCTGGCTCTTCAAGGTTGCTGGTGAAGTTACTCAGGCCGTTACGCGCCGGCTGCGGCACGTAATCGCGCCAGGCCACCGCGACGGGGCGCACCACGTAAGGATCGAGCACGTCATAGTTGAAGCTGTACATGGTACGGTTGAACCCTGCGAACGGGTCGGAACGTCCCTGATCATCTGGTGAACTGGCGCAGCCAATAAGCGCTGTGCAGGCCAGCGCAAGCCCGGTCAGGCGAAAATTCATAGCAGTCTCCCTGTAAATGATAACTGTCGCTTCAGGTTCAGGCAGGATGCCCTTTCGCCTGACAAACCAGGCGCATGACCCATGTGGATAATGCCGGTGCGCTACAGACGCATAAACCTTCAGCACAAGCGATGGCGGAATAACCCGCAGGTGCCCGGGTGCCAGCCGTGACGGGACACCTCTTGTATCTGATTAATGAGTAAGGTGTTTCCGCCGCTGGCGAGACGTGATTTTAACAGCCAGCGCACGATTGTCTATGCTGCGTCGTCGCGCTGCGCCTCCCGCACTGAGAGGTACGCTGTGCGCGAGTCTGTATTGAGCATAGCCGCAGTTTGCCCCTGCGCCGTCAAAGCTTGTCATAACGTAAGGAAATTTGTCTGAATCCTTCCGGAATTTCATACCTGATGGCCCTGACGCGCTACGCTTATTTCGGAGCAATTCGATAACCGGGGAAGATCATGGACAAACTCGATAACGACAAAATTGATAAAACGAGCGACGAACTGGAAGTAGAAAGCCAGGAGAACGAGAGCGGCGAAGAGATTGAGGTGGATGAGGAGCGCCTGCCCTCCAGGGCAATGGCGATCCACGAACACATTCGTCAGGACGGGGAAAAGGAGATGGAGCGCGACGCGATGGCGCTGCTCTGGTCGGCCATCGCCGCCGGGCTGTCGATGGGCGCGTCGCTGCTGGCGAAAGGGATTTTCCACGTTAATCTCGAAGGCGTGCCGGGCGGGTTCCTGATTGAGAACCTCGGTTACACCTTCGGGTTTATCATCGTCATTATGGCGCGCCAGCAGCTGTTCACCGAGAACACCGTCACCGCGGTGCTGCCGGTGATGCAGAACCCGACCGGGGCCAACATGCTGCTGCTGGGTCGCCTGTGGGGCGTGGTGCTGCTGGGCAACCTGATTGGTACCGCGGTCGCCGCCTGGGCATTTGAGTACCTGCCGATATTTGACGAAGCGACGCGGGATGCGTTTGTGAAAATCGGTATGGACGTGATGGAGAACTCGCCGCTGGAAATGTTCTCTAACGCCATTATCTCCGGGTGGATTATCGCCACGATGGTCTGGATGTTCCCGTCTGCCGGCGCGGCCAAAATCTGGGTAATCATCCTGATGACCTGGCTTATCGCCCTGGCCGACACCACCCATATCGTGGTGGGTGCGGTGGAGATTTTCTACCTGGTGTTCAACGGTAACCTGCACTGGAGCGAGTTTATCTGGCCGTTCGCCCTGCCGACGCTGGCCGGTAACATCTGCGGCGGTACCTTTATTTTCGCCCTGCTGAGCCACGCGCAGATCAGAAACGACATGATCAACAAGCGCAAAGCCGAAGCCAAAGCGAAAGAAAAAGAGGCGCGTGAAGCCCGCAAGAAAGCGGAAAGCGCAGAGTAAGCCATTGCCAGGGATGGCGACAGAATGAGCAAACGGCCGCGTTACGCTTAACGCGTGATGAAAAAAAGGTATACTAGCGGCCGCGTTGTCCCCTTAGTTAAATGGATATAACGAGCCCCTCCTAAGGGCTAGTTGCAGGTTCGATTCCTGCAGGGGACATATTCCAGCGACTCTTCTCCTCTTCTTCTTTTTTCCACTGATTCTTCCACCGCCCGGAATCCCCCGAATTCCCCCGCTGCACCCTCATACGTCGGTAAAGCGCGTTATAGTTATCGTTAAACGAGACAGCAGGGAGCGACATATGATTGTTAACAGTCGGGTTTATCGCCCAGGGCAAGCGGCGCGCACCATTGATATCGACGACATCAGCGACGTGGTTCAGGAGCCGGATGCGTTTATCTGGCTGGGCCTGTGGCAGCCGGATGAGCCGTTTATGCAGACCATTCAGCACGAGTTCGGGCTGCACGAGCTGGCCATTGAAGATGCGCTGACCGCCCATCAGCGGCCCAAAATCGAGCAGTACGGCGACTCTATCTTTATCGTGGTGAAAACCGCGTGCCGGGACGAGAATAACAATATCGAATTTGGCGAAACCCACCTGTTTGTCGGTAAAAACTTTCTGATAAGCGTGCGCCACGGTGCTTCCGAGAGCTATGCGCCGCTGCGTACCCGCGTTGAGGAGCGTCCGGAGATGCTGGAGCACGGTCCGGGGTATGCGCTTTACTGCCTGCTCGATTTTATCGTCGATAACTATCTGGAAATCACCTCGTCGCTGACCACCCGCATCAACGAGCTGGAGGGCAATATGTTCTGCAGCGAGTTCGATCGCCAGGAGGTGCAGAACGTCTATATGCTGCGCCGTCATCTGCTGGCGATCCGCAATGCGGCGCTGCCGGTGGATGAGATCTGTAACCAGCTGATTCGCCTGCATGAGGACATCATCCCCAAAGCGCTGCGCCCTTATCTGCGCGACGTGCAGGATCACGCCCACCATGTGGTGATGGATACCGAGGACATGCGCGAGATGCTCACCAGCGCGATGCACGTTAACCTGGCGCTGGTGACGGTGCAGCAGAACGAAGTGGTGAAAAAGCTGGCGGGCTGGGGGGCGATTCTGGTGGTGCCAACGGTGGTGTTCAGCATGTACGGCATGAACTTTGAGCATATGCCGGAGCTGGATTCGCTGTACGGCTATCCGCTGGCGATGGGCGGAACGGTGGCGGTGTGCTGGCTGCTGTACTGGAAGCTGAAGCGCTCGGGCTGGCTGTAGTCATAAAGCCTGCGGTTTCATGCAGGCATGGGCAGCGCTAAGTCATTTATTTTCAGCAATAAATTGCGCCCGGCGCGCAACGGTTACGGGGTGAAAACTATTTTTATTTGACCGCCCCTGCCACCGCTTGTTTAGCCTGAAATAAAGGATTACAGTAGCGCCCGCAGGCTACCCGAGTAGCCGAGAATTTCAGGTGCAGCGGCAGGCCGACCGGGGGATTTATCCCAAAGTGGTACGGCAATGGCTCCACCTCTCTATACTAGAACCTTGCATGAATGATTTGTGCATGTTTATGCATGCGGAGCGATGTAACGTGAAATATTTCTTTATGGGCGTATCGGTAATCGTCTTACTTTGGGCCGGTACTTTCGCCCTCATGATCTGAGCAGCGCCATTGAAAAAGGAGCCTTTCGGCTCCTTTTTTTATTCTGCGCTTTCGGTCTGCGCTTTGCTCTCTTTCGGCAGCAGGCCGTCGGCCCGGAACATCGCTTTAATGCCCCTCACCGCCTGACGAATACGGTCGCGGTTCTCAATCAGCGCGAAGCGCACGTGAGTGTCACCGTAATCCCCGAATCCAATCCCCGGTGAAACGCAGACTTTCGCGTCCTGCAGCAGCTTTTTCGCGAACTCCAGCGAGCCCATTGCGGCATACTGCTCCGGGATTTTCGCCCAGACATACATCGAGGCTTTCGGGCACTCCACCATCCAGCCCGCTTCGTGCAGCCCTTTGACCAGCACGTCGCGGCGGCGTTTGTACTGTTCGGCGATGTCGCGAACGCACTGCTGATCCCCTTCCAGCGCAGCGATGGCCGCCACCTGCAGCGGGGTGAAGGTGCCGTAATCGTGATAGCTCTTGATCCGCGCCAGCGCGCTCACCAGTTGCTGGTTGCCGACCATAAAACCAATGCGCCAGCCCGCCATGTTGTAGCTCTTGGAGAGGGTGAAGAACTCCACCGCCACGTCGCGCGCACCCGGCACCTGCATGATGGACGGGGCTTTCCAGCCGTCATACACGATGTCAGCGTAAGCGAGATCGTGAACCACCAGCACGTCGTAACGTTTCGCCAGCGCCACCACTTTTTCGAAGAATTCCAGCTCTACGCACTGCGCGGTCGGATTCGACGGGAAGCCGAGGATCATCATTTTCGGCTTGGGGTAGCTCTCGCGGATGGCGCGCTCCAGCTCGTTAAAGAAATCGACTCCTTCCACCAGCGGTACGGAACGCACCTGGGCACCGGCAATCACGGCACCGTAGATGTGAATCGGGTAGCTGGGATTGGGCACCAGCACGGTATCGCCGTGGTCAAGCGTCGCCAGCATCAGGTGCGCCAGCCCCTCTTTGGAGCCGATGGTGACAATGGCTTCGCTTTCCGGGTCGATATCTACCTGATAACGATCCTGATACCAGCGCGAGATGGCGCGGCGCAGGCGCGGAATGCCGCGTGAGGTGGAGTAGCCGTGGGTGTCCGGGCGCTGAGCCACGGTGCAGAGTTTTTCCACGATATGCGGCGGGGTCGCGCCATCGGGGTTACCCATGCTGAAATCGATAATGTCTTCGCCGCGCCGACGCGCCGCCATTTTCAGTTCAGCAGTGATATTGAATACATACGGGGGAAGACGATCGATACGCGAAAAACGACGAACAGGACTGGAATCAGCCATGATTTCCTCTCAGATGACGTAAGCGCCCGGACCGTCCGAGCGACGCTGCCACAAACGTGGCCTGTAGAGAAAATAGCCTGAAAAATTTTATGCTGTCGAGAGGGAAAGCGAAAAATAATTTTCTGGCGCATAAAGGGGAAATCCGTTTCAGCAAAATAAAAAAGCGGAAATCTCTGCGCGCGGTCAGTAACCCTGCGGCAACATACAGGTTACCCGCCCCTGCTTACGATCCGCGTCATCTGCCCGCTGCCAGGCTCGCATTGTTACAAACCATAAAGCCCCTTTTATAAAAAGGGTTTTCCGGATATCGGCTGCTGCACGCACAGCGCTGGTCATTCCGCGTCAGGTTTTCTATGATGCCTCTTTTACTGCCTGCCGTGGATAACCCGTGCACGATATCTTTAACATGCTGCTGGCGGTGTTCGATCGCGCCGCGCTGATGCTCATCTGCCTGTTCTTTCTGATCCGAATCCGCCTGTTCCGCGAGCTGCTGCATAAAAATGCCCATACGCCGAAAGAGCTGCTGGCGGTCACGGCTATCTTCTCAATGTTCGCCCTGTTCAGCACCTGGTCAGGGGTGCACGTCGAAGGCTCGCTGGTTAACGTGCGTATTATCGCGGTAATGGCCGGGGGTATTCTGTTTGGCCCGTGGGTCGGTGCTATTACCGGCGTGATCGCCGGGGTTCACCGCTATCTCATCGATATTGGCGGCATCACCTCCATACCTTGTCTTATCACCAGCATCACCGCCGGGTTCATCGCCGGGTGGATCCACGTCAAAGTGCCGAAAGCGCAGCGCTGGCGCGCCGGCATCCTCGGCGGAATGCTGTGCGAAACCCTGACCATGATCCTGGTAGTGCTCTGGGCACCTTCCGTTTCGCTGGGGCTGGATATCGTGTCGAAGATCGGTATCCCGATGATCCTCGGCACCGTCTCTATCGGCTTTATCGTGCTGCTGGTGCAGAGCGTGGAGGGCGAAAAAGAGGCCATCGCCGCGCGGCAGGCGAAGCTGGCGCTGGATATCGCCAACAAAACGCTGCCGCTGTTTCGCAAAGTGAACGGCGAGTCGTTGCGCCAGGTGTGCGAGATTATTCGCCGGGATATCAATGCCGATGCGGCGGCGATCACCAACAATGAGCGCGTGCTGGCTTACGTCGGCGTGGGGGAAGAGAACTACCGCCGGGGCAATGACTCGCTGAGTCCGACCACCTGGCAGGCGATCCGCTACGGAAAAATCATCATCAAAAACAATGATGAAGCGCACCGCACCCCGGAAATTCACTCGATGATCGTGATCCCGCTGTGGGAAAAAGGGGAAGTGACTGGCACGCTAAAGATCTACTACTGCCACGCGCACCAGATCACCTCGTCGCTGCAGGAGATGGCGGTTGGCCTGTCGCAGATTATCTCCACCCAGCTGGAAGTCTCCCGCGCCGAGCAGCTGCGCGAGATGGCGAATAAAGCGGAGCTGCGCGCGCTGCAGAGCAAAATCAATCCGCACTTCCTGTTTAACGCCCTGAACGCGATCTCCTCTTCAATACGGCTCAATCCGGACACCGCGCGCCAGCTGATTTTTAATCTCTCGCGCTATCTGCGCTATAACCTTGAATTAAAAGATGACGAGCAGATCGACATCAAGCGCGAGCTGTATCAGATCAAGGATTACATCGCCATTGAGCAGGCGCGCTTCGGCGATAAGCTAACGGTGATCTACGACATCGACGAAGAGGTGAACTGCGTGGTGCCGAGCCTGCTGATCCAGCCGCTGGTGGAGAACGCTATCGTTCACGGCATTCAGCCGCGTAAAGGCAAAGGCGTGGTAACCATCAGCATCGCCGAGGCCGGAAACCGGGTGCGCATTGCGGTGCGCGATACCGGACACGGCATCGACCAGCAGGTGATTGACCGCGTAGAGGCGAACGAGATGCCGGGCAACAAGATTGGCCTGCTGAACGTGCATCACCGGGTGAAGCTGCTCTATGGTGAAGGGCTGCATATCCGTCGTCTCGATCCCGGCACCGAAATTGCGTTTTACGTCCCGAACACCGCCCCGTCACAGCAGATGGCCGCCGCGGCGCCCTGGCCTGAGGAGAAAGGATGAAAGTTATCATCGTCGAGGATGAGGTGCTGGCCCAGCAGGAGCTGAGCTGGCTGATAAAAACCCACAGTCAGATGGAGATCGTCGGCACCTTTGAGGACGGGCTGGACGTGCTGAAGTTTTTGCAGCACAACAAGGTGGACGCCATTTTTCTCGACATCAACATTCCTTCGCTCGACGGCGTACTGCTGGCGCAAAATATCAGCCAGTTCGCGCATAAGCCGTTTATCGTGTTTATCACCGCCTGGAAGGAACATGCGGTAGAAGCCTTCGAGCTGGAGGCGTTTGATTACATCCTTAAGCCGTATCAGGAGTCGCGCATCATCACCATGCTGCAGAAGCTGGAAGCCGCCGCCCAGCAGCAACAGCCGCAGGCCGCAGCGCCCGCCAGCCGGGGAAGCGCGACCATTAACCTGATCAAAGATGAGCGCATCATCGTTACCGACATCAACGACATTTACTACGCCGAAGCGCACGAGAAGATGACGTTTGTTTATACGCGCAAAGAGGCTTACGTGATGCCGATGAACATCACCGAATTTTGCAGTCGCCTGCCGGAGGCGCACTTCTTCCGCTGCCACCGCTCGTACTGCGTTAATCTGAGCAAAATCCGTGAAATTGAACCCTGGTTTAACAACACCTACATTCTGCGCCTGCGGGATCTCGATTTTCAGGTGCCGGTGAGCCGCAGCAAGGTGAAAGAGTTCCGCCAGCTGATGCGCCTGTAGCGCGACAAACAGTAAGGGCGCCGTCTGGCGCCCTTTGCATTTACAGTACCTGTCCCAGCGTCTGCCGCAGATGCGCCCCGGCACCCAGCAGGCCCGGGTTGTCATGCACGATCAGATACACCGGAATATCCTGGACGTAACTTCTGAAGCGGCCCTTATCTTCAAACCCGCCACGGAAGCCCGACGCGCGGAAGAAATCAAGGAAGCGCGGCACGATGCCGCCTGCGATATAAACCCCGCCAAAGGTGCCGAGATTCAGCGCCAGGTTGCCGCCGAAGCGCCCCATGATGACGCAGAACAGCGACAGCGCGCGACGGCAGTCGATGCAGGTGTCTGACAGCGCACGGGTGGTGATCTCTTTCGGCAACAGGTTTTCCGGCAGGCGGCCATCTGACTTAACGATAGCGCGGTAAAGGTTGACCAGCCCCGGCCCGGACAGCACGCGCTCCGCCGAAACGTGGCCCAGCTCCGCGCGCAGCTCTTCAAGGATGATCCCCTCTTCTTCGCTGTTCGGCGCGAAATCAACGTGACCGCCCTCGCCCGGCAGGCTGACCCAGCGCTTATCGACGTGAACCAGATGTGCGACGCCCAGCCCGGTGCCCGCGCCGTACACGGCGACAGGTTTCCCGTCCACCGGTTCGGTGCCGCCAAACTGAATCAGGTGATCCCGTTTCAGCATCGGGATCGCCATTGAGACGGCGGTGAAGTCGTTGATGATTTCCAGATGATCGAAGCCGAGGTTGGCTTTCATTTCGGCGATGGAGAATTCCCACGTGTGGTTCGTCATCGCCACCCAGTCGCCGGTAATCGGGCAGGCAATGGCGATGCAGCCATCGGTCACGGCCACGTTTTGCTCTTCAAGATAAACGCGCACTACCGCTTCGAGCGACGGATAGTCCAGCCCGGACCAGGTTTTCTCGCAGGAAATGTCGCCGGTTGCGAGGTCACAAAGCGCCAGACGGGCGTTGGTCCCACCCACATCACCCACCAAAGCATATTTTGTCATTATTCAACTGCTCCGCTTAAGTCAGAATAAGTCCCTGGAACACTGTAATTTCAAGGCGCAAGAACAACAATGACCATAGCATAAGGGCTCCGGTATTATTGAAGCAAATCACAGAAAGGGAATACGCTTTCTGCTCGCCTGTCACGCGCGCTTCCCGCGCCCGCCCGCCACATTGAGCCGCCACATGCCCCCCCGGACAAGGGGAATTCTCTGCTTCTCCGCGCGTCATCGCGCTACGTCAGTCTTTCTGGAAGCGTTACCAGTCGCGCGTCGGGCAGAGTGTGATCTGCTTCAAGCTTCTGTACGCCGGATTTCACAGAACGCGCGGGGGACATGAAAGAGAGAGTAAGGTGGTGCCTGCCGGATTTTGTGTAACCGTATACACTTATCATTTTCTCACTGATGGGGCAGCGCTATGGGCTATCAGCCAGATGCATCACGCTATGAACACATGGAATACCGCCGCTGCGGGCGCAGCGGTCTGAAGCTTCCCGCGATTTCGCTCGGGCTGTGGCACAACTTTGGCGATGCCACGCTGGTGGAGAACAGCCGCCAGCTGCTGCGTCGGGCTTTCGATCTGGGGATCACCCACTTCGATCTGGCGAACAACTACGGCCCGCCTCCCGGTTCGGCTGAGAGCAACTTTGGCCGCATTCTGAAGGAAGACTTCAGCGCCTGGCGCGATGAGCTGATCCTCTCCACCAAAGCCGGCTACACCATGTGGGATGGCCCTTACGGCGACTGGGGTTCGCGTAAATACCTTATCTCCAGCCTCGACCAGAGCCTGAAGCGCATGGGTGTTGAGTACGTGGACATCTTCTACCACCATCGTCCTGACCCGGAGACGCCGCTGGAAGAGACCATGCGCGCGCTGGATCACGTGGTGCGCCAGGGGAAAGCGCTGTACGTGGGTATTTCCAACTACCCTGCCGCGCAGGCCGCAGAAGCGATCGACATTCTTAATCAGCTTGGCACGCCGTGTCTGATCCACCAGCCGAAGTACTCAATGTTTGAGCGCTGGGTTGAAGACGGTCTGCTGGAGGTGCTGCAGGAAAAAGGCGTCGGCAGCATCGCGTTTTCGCCGCTGGCGGGCGGCCAGTTGACCGATCGCTATCTCAACGGCATTCCGGCGGACTCCCGCGCGGCCAGCGACAGCCGCTTCCTCAATCCCGATCAGATCACCGACGCGAAGCTGGAAAAAGTGCGTCAGCTCAATGCCATCGCCGAACGCCGCGGGCAGAAACTGTCCCAGATGGCGCTGGCCTGGGTGCTGCGCGACGAGAAAGTAACCTCGGTGCTGATTGGGGCCAGTAAGACTGCGCAGATCGACGACGCGGTCGCCATGCTCAGTAACCGGGCGTTCAGCGCGGCGGAGCGCCAGGAGATTGACGCGATCCTCGCGTAAGCCTGGCCTTTTAGGATTAACCTTAAATGTAAGGGTATCGCCCCGGTTTAAGAGTAATAGCACTGCTCAGGGGCTTTACAGCTTTGTAACATCCTCCTCAACAGGCCTCTGGGGCCACGATCGTGAGGAGAGAAGTATGTTCAGGTCACTGATTCTTGCAGCAGCGCTACTGGTCGCCACGCCATTAGTGGCCAACGCCGGGGAAATCACCCTGTTGCCATCGATAAAATTACACATTGGCGATCGCGACGACCGCGGGAACTACTGGGACGGCGGCCACTGGCGCGATCGCGACTACTGGCACCGGAATTATGAATGGCGTAAGAACCGCTGGCACCGTCACGACAACGGCTGGCATCGCGGCTGGGACAAGCGCAAGGCCTGGGAGCGCGGCTACCGCGAAGGCTGGCGTGACCGGGACGATCGCCGCGGCTGGGGCAAACATGGCCGTGAGCACGGGCACAGACATCACCACTGATTAAAAAAGGGAGCTGCGGCTCCCTTTTTACGTTCCTGCGGTTATAACCCCATCGCGGTGCCTACCAGCAGCCAGAGATTGAGTGCAACCACCAGCACCACAATCAACCAGCCGATACGTCGCACCAGCGTGGTGTTGACCAGCTCGCCCATCAGCTTAGGATTGCTGGTAAAGATCAGCAGCGGCACCAGCGCCAGCGCGATACCAAAGCTCAGCAGCACCTGGCTCATCACCAGGATACGCGTCGGGTCCAGTCCCATCAGAATGACAATGAACGACGGGGCCATAGTAATGGAACGACGCACCCAGAGTGGAATATGGAAGCGCACAAACCCCTGCATCACCACCTGTCCGGCGAGGGTGCCGACCACGGTGGATGACAGACCGGCTGCCACCAGGCTCAGACCGAAGATGGTTGCCGCGGCATGGCTCAGCAGCGGCTCCAGCGTCAGGTAAGCTTCATCGAGATCCGCCACGCCGGTGTGACCGCTGAAGTGAAACGCCGCGGCTGCGGTAGCCATCATCGCGAGGTTAACAAAGCCGGCAATGGTCATGGCAATCGCCACGTCCCATTTTGTGGCGCTGTAGCGCTCTTTGCGGCTGCCATCGTGCAGGTTCTGCGTCAGGGAAGAGTGCAGGTAAATTACGTGCGGCATAATGGTTGCGCCCAGCACGCCCGCGGCCAGATACACCGCTTCGGTATTCGGCAGGCTCGGGATGGCCATCCCCTTCGCCAGCGGCACCAGCGCCGGCTGGGAGAAGATCAGCTCAACGATATAGGCCGCTGCGACAAACAGCAGCAGACCGCCGATCACCCTTTCCAGCGGTTTCTGGCCCCGGCTTTGCAGCATCAGGATCAGGAAGGTGGCGATGCCGGTAAGGATCGCCCCCTGCAACAGCGAAACGCCAAGCAGCAGCTTGAAGCCGATAGCCGCGCCGATAAATTCGGCCAGATCGGTGGCCATGGCGATGATTTCCGCCTGCACCCAGTAGAACCACACTACCGGACGCGGATAGTGGTCGCGGATCTGCTCCGCCAGGTTTTTTCCGGTGGCAATGCCAAGCTTGGCCGACAGCACCTGGATCAGCATTGCCATCAGGTTCGCCCAGACTACCACCCACAGCAGCTGGTAGCCAAATGCGGCACCGGCCTGAATATTGGTGGCGAAGTTACCGGGATCGATATAGCCAATGGCGGCGATGAACGCCGGGCCCATCAGGGCGAGCCGCATTTTACGCGCTGTACGCCCACTGCTTCTTTCAACGCGACTGTTAGTCATGCTCTGCCTCTGAGATATAGCCTTTGCTATGTTTCATGCTATCAAAATGCGAATGATTATCAAGATCATTAAGAGCATTTACCGTGATGATTGTGATAGCTGAAAACAATGGAAGGCAGGAGTATGAATCGAGGCCCGCTTCTGGCGGGACGTAAGCAAAAGTGTAGCACAGCAATTTAACTTTTCACTTCTTTACTTAACATAGCGGAAATGTATGGCAGATCACTATTTTTGAGTCACGTCACACGGTATTACTATACTGTGCATTTGATCTCGTTTTATTCATGCTTGTTGCATAGAATGTGCACCGAAACTTAACCTGCCTCATATTCGGAGCACACATGTCCCGCGTTCTGCACTTTATTCTGGCACTCGCGTTTGTCGCACTGCTTGCCTGGCTGGTCAGCAATGACCGCAAAAAAATTCGTTTAAACTATATCGGTCTGCTGTTAGTGATCGAAGTGCTGCTTGCGTGGTTCTTCCTTAACTCTAACGTCGGTCTGGGCTTTGTAAAGGGCTTCGCCGATATGTTCGAGAAGCTGCTCGGCTTCGCGAATGAAGGGACGAACTTCGTATTTGGCAATATGAACGATCAGGGTCTGGCTTTCTTCTTCCTGAAAGTGCTCTGCCCTATCGTCTTTATTTCCGCGTTAATCGGTATTCTGCAGCATATTCGTATCCTGCCGATTATCATCCGCGCTATCGGTACGGTTCTCTCTAAAGTGAACGGTATGGGTAAGCTGGAATCTTTCAACGCGGTAAGCTCGCTGATTCTGGGACAATCAGAAAACTTCATCGCCTATAAGGATATTCTTGGCAAGATGTCGCAAAACCGCATGTACACCATGGCGGCCACCGCGATGTCTACCGTATCGATGTCGATCGTCGGTGCTTACATGACCATGCTGAAGCCGCAGTACGTGGTGGCCGCGCTGGTGCTTAACATGTTCAGTACCTTTATCGTGCTCTCCATCATCAACCCGTACCGCGTCGAAAACGAAGAAGATCTGCAGATGGCGAATCTGCATGAAGGTCAGAGCTTCTTCGAAATGCTCGGTGAATACATTCTGGCAGGTTTCAAAGTCGCGATTATCGTTGCCGCGATGCTGATCGGCTTTATCGCGCTGATCTCCGGTCTTAACGCGCTGTTCGCGGCGGTTCTGGGCATCTCCTTCCAGGGCATTCTCGGCTACATCTTCTACCCGGTGGCCTGGGTGATGGGCGTGCCGGCGCAGGAAGCGCTGCAGGTGGGCAGTATCATGGCGACCAAACTGGTGTCTAACGAATTCGTTGCCATGATGGATCTGCAGAAAATTGCCACCACGCTGTCGCCGCGTGCGGAAGGCATTCTGTCCGTGTTCCTCGTTTCCTTCGCGAACTTCTCCTCTATCGGCATCATCGCTGGCGCGATTAAAGGCCTGAACGAAGAGCAGGGTAACGTGGTTTCCCGCTTCGGTCTGAAGCTGGTGTACGGTTCAACGCTGGTGAGCGTGCTCTCCGCGTCAATCGCTGCGCTGGTGCTGTAAGTTTTTTCCAGACTAAAACCGGAGCCACGGCTCCGGTTTTTTATGCCTGCAAATCGGCGAGCGGCTGCGGTTTTCCGGTGAGCCAGCCCTGTAAATAGTCCACGCCAAGACGTAGCAGCAGCTCGCGCTGCGCCTCAGTTTCAACGAACTCCGCCACCACGCTGAGATTTTTCACCCGCGCCAGCTCGCAGATAGATTTCACAATCATGGCATCCATCGAGTCGGTGACAATATCCTTCACAAAGCTGCCATCGATTTTGATGATGCTGGCCTGCAGGCTTTTCAGCCGCTCGTAATTGGCATACCCGGTGCCGAAATCATCAATAGCGATACTGAATCCCGCCGCGCGCAGCAGGCTGAGATTCTGAATGCTGGCTTCGGAGTGGGAAAACGCCTGCTCTTCGGTGATTTCGATGATGACGTGGCTGACCGGCACGGCGTAGCGCGTAAACAGCGCGATAATGTGCTGGGCGGTGTCCTTACGCATCAGCGTCATCGGCATCAGGTTGACCGAGAAACGCGGCGTGTTCTGCTCAACCGGATGCGCCTGCAGCCATGCCAGCATCGTTTCCACCACCAGCAGATCGAAGCGGGCGCTCAGGTTGAACTGAGCAATAATGGGAATGAATTTATCCGGCGTAATGATTTCGCCGTCGCAGTTCAGTCGGGTAAGAATTTCGTGATACCCCTGCCCGCTGGCGTTGACTATCGGCTGGGCATGCAGCACCACGCCGCCTTCATCCAGCGCGCGCTTCACCTTCTGCAGCATAAACACCCGCTCGCTGGTCTGGCCGGATACCACCGCCTGTCTGCCGTTCAGCGGCAACACCCGGTCCGCCGCCGATGCCTGCTCCGCCAGATAGCTGAGCTGGCCGAGAGTCGGTTGCAGGTTCGTGATATCGCTGTCTGCCACCGCCCATGCGGCGCTGAAATCAATCTCCAGCCAGTGATGGTTCCAGCGGATTTTACGGCTGTTGAGCAACTCGACCATATGCGTGAGTCGCGCCTGAGGGGCCGGGCCGGTCAGGCTTATCAGCAGCTCGTTGCCCGGCAGCTGGAATACGCACTCCCCCTCCTGCAGCCACTGCTGGAGCAGCTTGTTGATGGTGACCTTGCAGTGCACGCGCATCATCATGCCGTAGTGCCGGCTGAGAAATTCGAGGTTGTTCATGCGCAGACAGCATAGGTACGGGGTCTGATGATGGGTCAGGCTCTGCTCAAGCGCGCGCAGGTTCGGCAGCTGCGTCAGAGGGTCGGTGAGCGCCTGCTCCTGCCAGAGACGTTTCGCCCATTCGCTCTTGCGGAACAGCCGGGTCATATAGAGCAGGCAGATAGTAAACGAGACAAACACCGACAGCGCAAATGAGAGTGAATACTCGCTCTTTAGCCCGAGCAGGAAATTATGGTTATAGGTCAGGAGCAGCCACGCGGAGATGGCCCAGCTGATTAAAATAAACCGGTGCCCAAGTTTGCGAATGCCAAGCGTGAAAATGACAAAAATTATCGGCACCAGATAGCCGCTCAGCAGAATCGAATTATGAGAAGAACAGAGCAATATCAGAGTTAATGCGAGGGTACCGATCCAGCCAATAACAAAGCATCTTTTATCCGCGGCCATGCAGGGAATAATACAGGCCCGCCACAGCGTTTTCGCATAGCGTGGCGTTAATATCATGCGTAACGGGAAATAAAAAATCAGGGTAAACATCAGGGATGCGACAATTAAACTTAACGTATCCACGATGCGGTAGAGAACAGAATCAGAAATAAAAAATGAGGATATCTCAGCGGGAAAGGTGACGTATTTCCCCACCAGCGCCATCACTATTTTCATCAGGCACGGGGCAATAAACCCCAACCAGAAAATCCTGACGCCCATGCGGCTATCCGGCAATCCGTAGCGCCAGCGCCGCCCGAGGATCAGGCGCACCGCCGCGCAGCAGACCAGCACCGGGATCACCTGGCACCCTACCAGCGTGAGGTTCTGCAATGCAGAGAGCTGCCACTCATTATAATTAACCAGCGCCAGAGTAATGCAAATACCGGCGATAGCGTGGCGACCAAAAATAAGCAGCAGCGCCAGCATGACGCTCAGCGGCAGCCAGCTCAGATAGAGCGCCTGCCCTTCAATAACCGCCCGTGGAGCAATAACGCGGGAGAAAGGCAGCGTCAGTAAACATAATGCAAACGCTATGAGGTTATATTTAAATGGAGTGTAATATTTATTTATCATTATGGTTAATAATTCGATCCTGTACGCAATAAATAGCGGCCAGGATGGTATGTTTATTTCGTATACAGTGCAAGCCCGGAATTATATTCAGACATTACGCATTCGCTAAATAAGAATATGTAACTAATTCACAGTTTGTGTGTAAGCATAATTTTCGCGGCGGGAAAACAAAAAACCCCCGCTTTTCAGCGAGGGTTTGAAAGGTGGTGGAGCTAAGCGGGATCGAACCGCTGACCTCCTGCATGCCATGCAGGCGCTCTCCCAGCTGAGCTATAGCCCCACGAAGATGTTCTGTTACGCACCAGACCTTGCGGGATGAAGGTGTGGTGGAGCTAAGCGGGATCGAACCGCTGACCTCCTGCATGCCATGCAGGCGCTCTCCCAGCTGAGCTATAGCCCCGTTGCGAACACATCGAATCGTGTTAACGGGCGGCATGATAAGAATTCCACACCAGAGTGTCAACGGCAAAATCGTCATCGTCGTTCAAATGCTGAAAAAGCCAGCGTTTTCCCATTCTTAGCCGCGTAGCGGGTCACAAAACCCGCTACATTACCGTTTTCTCGTAAAAGGATGTTATAAAATGAACCCGTAATAACCTTACGCAACTTCGGGAAATATTATGCTCAAGGAAAGGATGACTCCGGAAGAGCTGGCGCAGGAAACGGGGTTTAGCCGCCAGACCATTAATAAATGGGTTCGTAAGCAGGGCTGGGAAACCTCGCCCAGGCCTGGGGTGCAGGGTGGCAAGGCGCGTTTGATTCACGTTACTCAGCAGGTTCGCGACTTTCTTCTCAGCGCCACGCGGCAAAGCCATAACGCAGTAACGATCGGCATGATACCGGTCGAAAAGTCGACGGAGAGCCTGATACTCAGCTCGCTGCGCGAAATGACGGAACAGGAGCAAAAGCATTTTGCCTCGCTTCTGCTCAGGGAAGGGATTGACGGCGTCCTGCGTCGTCTTGGGATCCGTAATAGCGACTAGCCTATGATAATGTTCAAATCGCAAATGACGCCGGGCGATCTTGCCGAACTGACCGGCTACAGCCCGCAGACCATCAACAAGTGGGTGCACGCGCAGCGCTGGCAGACGCGCAAAATAAAAGGGGTGAAGGGCGGGAAAGCGCACGTCATCATCATCTCCGACCCGGTGCGTCTGTTCATCATCAACACCAGCAAGATGCGTAAGCGTTACCCGGAACTGAGCCGCGCCGAGGAGCCGCACGTTCCCTATGGCAGCGTGCAGGATAACGTCGAGCGCCAGATGACCGAGGCGATTCGCGCCATGTCAGAGAGCGAACAGCGGCGGCTGGCGGCGCTTCTGCTGCGCGAAGGCGTGACGGGGTTGCTGGGTAAGCTTGGCATCGGCGATGCCGCTTAAGAAAAAAGCCTCCGGACGGAGGCTTTTTTGCAGGCATGAAACTCAGTTGTTTACCGGAATTACCGCGCCTTTATATTTGGTGCGGATCCAGTCCTGAATCTCTTTCGAGTGCAGCACGTTAACCAGGGCAACGATGTCTTTTTTCTTCTCGTCGCCGCGGTGTACGGTGATGATGTTGGCATACGGGTTGTTCTCGCCGCTTTCAACAGCGATCGGATCTTTCACCGGGTCCAGACCCGCGTCGATGGCGTAGTTGGCGTTGATCACCACCGCGTCGCCTTCGTCATTGTTGTACATCTGCGGCAGCAGAGAGCCTTCCACGTTCGGCAGGAACTTCAGCTTTTTCGGGTTCTCCACGATGTCACTGATGCGCGCGGCCACTTTATCCACGCCCGGCTTCAGTTTGATCACGCCTTCGCGCTCGAAGATGGAGAGGATACGGCCCTCTTCTGCAACGGCGTCACGCATAATCACTTTCCCGCCTTCCGGCAGATCCTTCAGCGATTTGAATTTTTTCGAGTAGATGCCGATCGGCTCGATGTGAATCGCGCCGGCGCTGACGAAATCATAGGTTTTATCGCCTTCGTGATCTTTCAGCACGCTGTTCAGGTAAGGAATGTGCTGGAAGTAGTTGGCGTCGATATCGCGGCTGGAGAGCGCGGTGTTTGGCAGAATGTAATCCTGGAACGGACGGATTTCGAGATCGATACCCTGTTTAGCAAGGATCGGCTTCGCCTGCTCGAGAATTTCCGCGTGCGGCACGTTGGACGCGCCTACGGTCAGGGTATCAGCCCAGGCGGAGACGCTCAGGGTGGCGGCGGCAATCAGTGTCAGTACTTTTTTCATGATGTTGTGTCTCAATATTATTAGCGTTTGTCTAACAGAGAGGTAATAACGTCGCCGCAGAACTGGATAATGAACACGATGATCAGTATGGTCACCGTCGCCACCAGCGTGACGTCGTTATGGTTGCGCTGGAATCCTTCCAGATAAGCCAGATTTCCTAACCCGCCTGCACCAATCACACCGGCCATCGCGCTATAGCTCACCAGCGCAATCAGGGTGACGGTAATACCTGAAACCAACGCGGGCGAGGATTCAGGCAGTAAAACCCGGAAAACCAGCGTGCTCAGACGCGCGCCCATCGAGCGGGTCGCTTCAATCACGCCTTTATCCACTTCACGCAGCGCGATCTCCACGAGGCGCGCGTAGAACGGCGCAGCACCGACAATCAGCGCCGGCAGCGCCGCATCAGCCCCGAGAATGGTGCCAACGATGCTTTTGGTAAACGGGATCAGCAGCACGATCAGGATGATGAACGGAATGGAGCGGAAAATGTTCACCACCAGCGAAATCACGCTGTAGACAGCCCGGTTCTGGAACAGCCCGCCGCGCGCGGTCAGGAACAGCGCCAGGCCCAGCAGCAGCCCTAATGCAAAGGTCGCGATGCCGGAGAGTGCGGTCATGTACAGCGTCTCCTGGGTGGCCTCCCAGAGTTGGTCCCACTTCAGATGGGGAAACAGGTTCTCAGGCATACTTCACCACCTCAGTGTCGATCTCATGCAGCTGTAAATCGTTAAGAATATTGTTCAGTTGTTCCGGCGTCGCGACCACGTGCAGCCAGAGCTGCCCGAACACGCCGTGCGCGGTCTGGGTCATCTTGCCGTGCAGAATATTGAACGGCAGGCCGTAGCGCAGAGTCAGTTCCCCGACCACCGGCTGATGGGTGCTCAGGCCGACAAAGGTCAGCTTAATAACGTTGCCGTCCAGCCCGGCGGCCAGTTCCGGGTTAAATGCCTCTTCTTCAGCATACTGGCTGACCTGGCGCACGAACTGACGTGTGATCGGCTGCTGCGGATGGGTGAAGACGTTCAGCACTTCGCCCTCTTCCACTACTTTGCCGTTTTCCATCACCGCCACGCGATCGCAGATTTTGCGCACTACGTGCATCTCGTGGGTGATAAGCACGATGGTCAGTCTGAACTTGCGGTTAATGTCCAGCAGCAGATCGAGGATCTGATCGGTGGTTTGCGGGTCCAGCGCCGAGGTGGCTTCGTCGCACAGCAGCACGTCCGGATTATTGGCCAGCGCGCGGGCGATACCGACGCGCTGCTTTTGTCCACCGCTCAGCTGCGACGGATAGGCGTTCTCACGGCCGCGTAGTCCGACAAGATCGATAAGCTCGGCAACGCGGGCATTGATTTTTGCTTTTGGCGTGCCGGCAATCTGCATAGAAAACGCGATGTTTTCACTGACGGTACGCGACCACAGCAGGTTGAAGTGCTGGAACACCATGCTGATCTTCAGACGCGCCTGGCGCAGCGTTTCGCCGCGGGCGGCGGAAATATCCTGCCCGTTCACCGTCACGGTGCCGGACGTCGGTTTTTCCAGGCCATTCAGCAGGCGGATCAGGGTACTTTTACCCGCGCCGCTGTAGCCGATGATGCCGTAAATTTGCCCCTGTTCGATGGAGAGATTCACATCGTCCACGGCGGTAATGGGGTCGGTGCCGTGTTTAAAAATCTTCGAAATGTTCCTGAGAACGATCATAGGTGTTGTTATCCGGCGTTGCGCAAAGCAAAAGTTTGTAGCCTGTCCGCTTTTATAAATAGCGGTATAGACGTCTGGATGATAATAAACAAGGGCCAGATAATTTGAAATAACAAAAACGTCGGGACTTATAACATTAGTGAATAAAAAGTGCCTGGGACGCCGTTAACGCACTCAATTTGTACATTTAATATTCATAACAGGAATGAATATTTTTAACTATCGATTGCCGGGAAAGGCATAACGCAGGGTGTCAGGTGCCTGATTTTGAGGCAGAAAACCGTTAAAAGCGGCATTTTTAGCCATGCACATCGCCAGACGACTATACGGCCTGACGTCCTGATGGCTGAAGTAGTCGATAATATTACCTTTCGTTCTAATCACCACAGAAAGGTTCTTTAACTGCCGCTTTTTTTCAGTTCAGGATGCGTTCAACTACCCTGTCTGGAGAATGCATATGGCCATCATTAATGACGTCGTGGCGCTGATTGGCAACACGCCGCTGCTGCGTTTAAGCAAGCTGGATACTGGCCCCTGTGAACTGCTGCTGAAACTGGAGAACCAGAACCCTGGCGGCTCGATAAAAGATCGCGTGGCGCTGTCGATGATCGAGGATGCGGAGCGACGCGGCGTTCTGAAGCCCGGCGGCACGATTATTGAAGCCACGGCGGGCAATACCGGCCTCGGGCTGGCGCTGATCGCGGCGCAAAAAGGCTATCAGCTGATTCTTGTGGTGCCGGATAAGATGAGCCGCGAGAAGATCTTTCACCTGCGCGCGCTCGGCACCCGGGTACTGCTGACGCGCTCGGACGTTAACAAAGGGCATCCCGCCTACTATCAGGATTATGCCCGTCGCCTCGCGGAAGAGACGCCCGGCGCCTTCTATATCGATCAGTTCTCAAACCCGGCGAATGCGCTGGCGCACCTCACCACCACCGGACCAGAGCTGACCGCCCAGAGCGAGGGGGCCATTGATGCCGTGGTGGTCGGCGTCGGCTCCGGCGGCACGCTGGGCGGCTTACAGGCCTGGTTTAACGAAGTATCGCCGCATACCGAATTTATCCTCGCCGACCCCGACGGCTCGGTGCTGGCCGACCAGGTGGAATACGGGAAGTATGGCGATGCCGGTGCCTGGCGCGTGGAGGGGATCGGCGAGGATTTCATTCCGCCACTGGCAAGGCTGGAAGGCGTGCATCACGCATACCGCATCAGCGATGCCGAGGCGTTTGCCACCGCCAGGGAACTGCTGAAAACGGAGGGGATTCTGGCAGGCTCCTCCACCGGCACGTTGCTGGCAGCGGCGCTGCGCTATTGCCGCGCCCAGACCACACCGAAGCGCGTGGTCACCTTCGCCTGTGACAGCGGTAACAAATACCTCTCGAAGATGTTTAACGATGACTGGCTGCGCCAGCAGGGTCTGCTCACGCCCCCGCAAACCGGCGATCTGCGCGATCTGATTGCTTTCCGTCATGACGAAGGGGCCACCGTGGTCGCCGCGCCGGACGATACCCTCGCTGCCGTGCTGGCGCGAATGCGGCTGTACGACATCTCCCAGTTGCCGGTACTGGCGCAGGGCGAGGTGGTGGGCATTGTCGATGAGTGGGATCTGTTGGCGCACGTGCGCGGCGACAGCACACGCTTTCTGACACCGGTCGCAGATGCCATGACCCGCCACGTAGAAACCCTTGATGCCGCCAGTCCGGAAAGCGCCCTGCATGACATTTTCGCCCGCGGTCACGTTGCTGTCGTCACGCGTAACGGCGCGTTCTCAGGACTCATCACCCGCAGCGATGTACTGAATCGCTGGCGTAACCGCCTTGAACAATAAGGAGTAGATAATGACTGAATTTGCCACACTGAGCGTGCACAGCGGCGCGTTTTCGGATCAATACGGCGCGGTTATGCCGCCGATCTATGCCACCTCAACCTTTGCCCAGCCTGCCCCGGGCCAGCACACCGGATACGAATATTCGCGCAGCGGTAACCCGACCCGCGCCGCGCTGGAAAACGCCATTGCCGAACTGGAAGGCGGCACGCGCGGTTACGCCTTTGCTTCAGGCCTGGCGGGCATCGCCACGGTGCTGGAACTGCTGGATAAAGAGAGCCATATCGTGGCGGTGGATGACGTCTATGGCGGCACCTGGCGGCTGATGGAAAACGTGCGCCGTCGCACTGCCGGGTTACAAATCAGCTGGGTAAAGCCGGACAATCTGGCCGCAATTGAGGCTGCCATCCGGCCAGATACCCGCATGATTTGGGTGGAAACGCCAACTAACCCGCTGCTCAAGCTGGCTGATCTGCGCGCCATCGCGGCCATCGCCCGACGCCACGGCGTGCTGAGCGTGGCGGATAATACCTTCGCCTCGCCGGCAATTCAGCGTCCGCTGACGCTGGGCTTCGATATTGTGGTGCATTCCGCGACGAAATACCTGAACGGCCACTCCGATGTGGTGGCGGGTCTGGCGGTGGTGGGCGATAACCCGGCGCTGGCAGAGCAGCTGGCGTATCTGCACAACGCGGTGGGCGGCGTGCTCGATCCCTTCAGCAGTTTCCTGACCCTGCGCGGCATTCGCACGCTGGATCTGCGCATTGAGCGCCACAGCAAAAACGCGCTGGCGGTGGCGGAGTGGCTGGAGGGGCATGCGCAGGTGGAGAAAGTCTGGTTCCCGTGGCTGGCCTCACATCCTCAGCATGCGCTGGCGCGCGAGCAGATGTCACAGCCGGGCGGGATGATTGCATTTGTGGTGAAAGGCGATGGGCAGCGTGCGGCGGCGGTTATCGCACGGCTGAAACTCTTCACCCTGGCGGAGAGCCTGGGCGGGGTTGAAAGTCTGGTCAGCCAGCCGTTCAGCATGACCCACGCCTCCATTCCGCTGGAGCAGCGTCTGGCTAACGGCATTACGCCGCAGCTGATTCGCCTGTCGGTGGGAATTGAGGATGCGGGGGATTTGATCGCCGATCTGGATGCGGCGCTGGCTGGGTAAAAAAAACGGCGGAGGGATCCGCCGTTTTCTGCTGCGCGATTACTGCTGCGCTTCACGCTCCGCAATAAAGCCCAGCGCTTTGTTGATGCGCTCGACGGCGCGGGTTTTGCCGATGGCGTGAACGGTCACGTCCAGACCCGGCGACTGCCCTGCTCCGGTTACCGCTACGCGCAGCGGCATACCGACTTTACCCATGCCCACTTCCAGTTCGTCGGCGGTAGCCTGAATGGCGTGATGCACGTTTTCTGCGCTCCATTCGGTGATGGCAGCGAGCTTGTCACGCACCACTTCCAGCGGCTGGCGGGCAACCGGGCGCAGGTGTTTCTTCGCCGCGTCGGCATCAAACTCGTCAAACTCTTCATAGAAGTAGCGGCAGCTTTCCGCCATCTCTTTCAGCGTCTTGCAGCGCTCGCCGAGCAGTTTCACCAGATCCGCCAGCTCAGGGCCGGTACGAGTATCGATGTTTGCCTGCTCAATGTGCCACTGCAGCTGGGTGGCAACGTATTCAGCCGGAAGATGGTTAATGTAGTGGTGGTTCAGCCACTGCAGTTTTTCCGTATTGAAGGCGCTGGCAGATTTGCTCACCGCATCAAGGCTGAACAGCGAGGTCATCTCTTCACGGGTGAAGATCTCCTGGTCACCGTGGGACCAGCCCAGGCGCACCAGATAGTTCAGCAGCGCTTCCGGCAGGTAGCCGTCGTCGCGATACTGCATGACGCTCACCGCGCCGTGGCGCTTGGAGAGCTTTTTGCCGTCGTCGCCGTTGATCATCGATACGTGCGCATAAATCGGCACTGGCGCGTTCAGCGCTTTCAGGATGTTGATCTGACGCGGGGTATTGTTGATGTGGTCTTCGCCACGCACCACGTGGGTGATCTCCATATCCCAGTCATCGACCACCACGCAGAAGTTGTAGGTCGGAGAACCATCGGTACGGCGAATGATCAAATCGTCCAGCTCCTGGTTGCTGAACTCAATCGGGCCGCGGATCTGATCGTCAAAGATGACCGACCCTTCCTGCGGGTTAGCGAAGCGCACCACGCACGGCTCATCGTCGGCATGATGTTCGTGGCCGTGGCGGCAGCGACCGTCATAGCGCGGTTTTTCGCCTTTCGCCATCTGCTCTTCACGCAGCTTCTCCAGACGCTCTTTCGAGCAGTAACATTTATAGGCAGTGCCGGCAGCCAGCATCTCGTCGATGACCGCGTTGTAGCGATCGAAACGTTTGGTCTGGAAATACGGGCCTTCATCCCACTCCAGGCTCAGCCAGTTCATCCCGTCCATGATGGCTTCGATAGCCTCCGGGGTTGAACGTTCGAGATCGGTATCTTCAATGCGCAGCACAAACTGGCCGCCGTGGTGACGGGCAAACAGCCAGGAGTAGAGCGCGGTACGGGCGCCACCAACGTGCAGATAGCCGGTCGGGCTTGGCGCGAAGCGGGTTTTGATTTTCATTAAATGACCTTATATGTCCTGAGTGCCGGTGGCCGGCAGATGCCAGGGATTTTGCGTGGGCAATATTCTACCACCCTGCGCTGATTCCTCAATCGGCATCCCCGCGATGAGGCGTTTCTCTGGCTTTTTGTTTAATAATCATGCATTGCGGCTCAATATCTCGTCGTATCGCCTGATTTTTCAACGAACAATCAAATTCTTTGGAAAAGGCGTTGACTCCTTTTCAGCTCTCCCTATAATGCGACTCCACACAGCGGGGGTGATTAGCTCAGCTGGGAGAGCACCTCCCTTACAAGGAGGGGGTCGGCGGTTCGATCCCGTCATCACCCACCACATTTTATGTGGCTTCCGCAGTGTAGACAGAGAATTGAGAAGTGGGTGATTAGCTCAGCTGGGAGAGCACCTCCCTTACAAGGAGGGGGTCGGCGGTTCGATCCCGTCATCACCCACCACTTTCTCACCAGCGAAGTTTTCTGTCATTGAAGTACCGAAGTGGGTGATTAGCTCAGCTGGGAGAGCACCTCCCTTACAAGGAGGGGGTCGGCGGTTCGATCCCGTCATCACCCACCACTTCGGGTCGTTAGCTCAGTTACCAGATCAGTTGACTTTTAATCAATTGGTTAAAGGTTCGAGTCGAACGAAGTGAGACAACGGAGCCGCGTGCGGCGACGGCCCGCAGGGCGAGGCGAAGCCTAGTCATCCTGCAAAGTAGTAAATAATTCGAAGTTAGCCCCATTATGGGTCGTTAGCTCAGTTGGTAGAGCAGTTGACTTTTAATCAATTGGTCGCAGGTTCGAATCCTGCACGACCCACCACTTCGAATACCAATGTAAAAAGGCGCCCTAAAGGCGCCTTTTTGCTATCTGCGTATTTTATGATTCGCACCTGCAGCAGGTTCGGGTCGAGCCATTCTGGCGAGACAACGGAGCCGTTTACGGCGACGGCCCGAAGGGCGAGGCGAAGCCGAGTTATCCTGCACGACCCACCACTTCGAATACCCATGTACAAAGGCGCCCTAAAGGCGCCTTTTTGCTATGCGCTATTTTATCCGCTTACTTGCTCTCCTGACGTTTACTATCTCCCCTAAGCTTATCCTCGCGATTGCCGATAAAAGAACGAGTTATGGCAAGAAAGGAGCAGTAAATGACCACTATAAGCAATAGCATTGCAACCACTGCGCAGTCAGCCCAGGGCGGGTCCAGCGCCTCTTCCGGTAGCGATATCGGGTCGCAAATCAATCGCATCACGCAGCAGATTAAAAACCTGACGCAGAAGCTGAAAGATGTGGCGAACAGCAGCGGCGAGGCAGAAGACAAGCTGAAGCAGCAGGAGATGATTCAGGCGCAGATTAAGATGCTGCAGGCTCAGCTGGCACAGCTTCAGCGTCAACAGGCCGAAGAAGCGCAGCAGAAACAGGCGCAGAACACGGTAAAAGCGGAAGGCGTGAATTCACCTTCCGCGCAGCACCAGGTTGATATTTATATCTGATCAGGGGCGTCTGAGGGGCTGAACCAGATGGCCCAGCCCCTCTGTTTTAATAAGCAGCGTCAGGGTCATCAGTTCCCCCAGCCGTCCGGCAGGAAACTCATCCTTACGGGCGAACCACAGCAGATACTCTTCAGGCAGATCGATAAGCCGCCGCCCTTTATATTTGCCAAACGGCATCTCGGTATTGGCGATGGCGACCAGCTGCTCTTTATCCATTGGATTCGCCCAGCAGGCGTACCATTTCCGCCTCGTCGATAACGTCCACGCCCAGCTCCTGCGCTTTAGCCAGTTTCGACCCCGCGGCTTCGCCCGCAATCAGCAGATCGGTTTTTTTCGATACGCTGCCGCTCACCTTCGCACCGAGTTCGGTCAGACGCGCTTTGGCATCGTCACGCGACATCAGGCTCAGTGTCCCGGTCAGGACGATCGTCTTGCCGGCAAACGGGCTGTCGATCTCCTCAGCGTTGATCACCGCCGGCGCCGGCCAGTGAATACCCACCTCTTCCACCAGCTGACGGATCACCTCGCGGTTGCTCTCCTCCTCAAAGAAGTTGAACACGTGGGTCGCGACCACGATACCGACGTCCTGCACTTTCTGCAGATCGTCAATACTTGCTTTGGAGAGCGCGTCGAGATTGCCGAAATGCGCCGCCAGCCCGGCAGCCGTCGCCTCGCCCACTTCCCGGATACCCAGCGCATAGAGGAAACGGGCAAAGGTGGTCTCCTTCGCCTTTTCCAGGGCATTCACCACGTTCTGTGCGGATTTCGGCCCCATGCGATCCAACCCGGTCAGCTTGCCGGCGGTAAGACGGAACAGATCGGCCGGGGTTTTGACGTACTCTTTCTCCACCAGCTGATCGATAATCTTGTCGCCCATGCCGTCAACGTCCATCGCCCGGCGCGACACAAAATGCTTGAGCGCCTCTTTACGCTGCGCACCGCAGATCAGGCCGCCGGTGCAGCGGGTGACGGCTTCGCCTTCCACACGCTCTACGTCAGAGCCGCATACCGGGCAGTGAGCCGGGAAGACCACGGGACGCGTGTCATCCGGGCGCTCGGTCATCACCACGTTTACCACCTGCGGGATAACGTCTCCGGCGCGACGAATCACCACTCTGTCGCCGATGCGCAGCCCCAGGCGCTCGATTTCATCGGCGTTATGCAGGGTCGCATTGCTCACCAGCACGCCCGCCACCTGTACCGGCTCAAGGCGCGCCACCGGGGTAATCGCCCCGGTACGACCGACCTGGAACTCCACTTCGCGCACGGTGGTCATCTGCTCAACCGCAGGGAATTTAAACGCCACCGCCCAGCGCGGCGCACGCGCCACGAAGCCCAGCTGCTCCTGCAGTTCCAGCGAATCGACCTTAATCACCACGCCGTCGATATCAAAGCCCAGATGCGGCCGGTCATTTTCAACCTGATGATAGAAATCGAGCACCGCGTCCGGGGTGTCGCACAGACGAACCCGATCGCTGACCGGCAGACCCCAGGCCTTAAACTGTTGCAGGCGGCCCATATGGCTGCGCGGCAGCTCGCCGCCCTCCAGCAGACCGACGCCGTAGCAGAAGAAGGTCAGTGGACGTTTCGCGGTGATACGGGGATCGAGCTGGCGCAGGGAACCGGCCGCCGCATTACGCGGGTTGGCAAACACTTTCGCCCCGGTGCGGCGGGCATCTTCATTGATTTTCTCAAAGCCTGCCTGCGGTAAAAACACCTCGCCACGCACTTCGAGACGCGCCGGGATATTCTCCCCGTGCAGCTTCAGCGGCACCGCGCGGATGGTGCGCACGTTAACCGTAATATCTTCCCCGGTGGTGCCATCCCCACGGGTGGCCGCACGCACCAGCACGCCGTTCTCATACAGCAGGCTCACTGCCAGGCCGTCCAGCTTCAGTTCGCAACACCACACCAGCGCATCGCTGTTTTTGAGGCGATCCTGCACGCGCTTATTGAATGCCAGGAAGCTGGCCTCATCAAACACGTTGTCCAGCGACAGCATCGGCACTTCATGGCGTACCTGGCTGAAGGCGGTCAGCGGCGCGGCACCCACGCGCTGGGTGGGCGAGTCAGGTGTGATAAGTTCCGGATGCTGCTCTTCCAGCGCGCGCAGCTCGCGCAGCAGGCGATCGTATTCCGCGTCCGGGATCTCCGGCGCGTCCATCACATGGTAGAGGTATTCATGATGGCGAAGCGTAGTTCGCAGCTCAGTTAGTTGTTCTTCGATTGATTTCATATCACACCATCAATGATAAAAAACCCCCGACGAGCGGGGGCTTGTAAGCAGTTCGGAGACTTCGTGGCGCTTAGCTGTTAGCCTCGCAGACTTCGCGGATGCGATCCTGATATTCACGCAGCTTCTGAGGCGTCATCATACGGCGCTGATCGTCCAGCACTACTCCACCCACTTCGTCAGCAATGTGCTGCGCGGACTGCAGCATCAGTTTGAAATTCTGCTTTTCATCACCGTAGCAAGGCACCTGCATAAAGATGGTGATGCCAGGGGTAGTGAAATCGCCCATAGTTTCCGGGTCGAACGACCCTGGTTTCACCATATTCGCCAGGCTGAACAGCACCGGGCCGCTGCCGTCCGGGCTCAGGTGACGATGGAAAATGTTCATTTCGCCAAACTTGAAGCCGGCCTGCTGGATGCTGTTGAGCAGCACTTCACCGTTAAGCTCGGTGCCGGCATGTGCCGCCACGTTCATGATAATCACGGTCTCTTTCAGCCGCGGCTTTTCCACTACTGGCTCAGGGACATGCTGCGGTTCAGCAGGCTGTGCTGGCTCGTCCCACTGGGGTTCAGGCGCGAACATCGGCTCGGTGCGAACCGGCTGCGCTTCGGGCTGATGAACCGGCTGCGCAGGTTGAGCAGCAGGCTGCGGTGCGGGTTCCGGCTGCGCGGTAACGGGTGCCTGCTGGGTCAGCGGCTGCGGATGAACCGGCTGCGCCCGAGCGGCAGGTTCAAACGGCGTTTCAGGAGCAGGCTGCGGTGCGGCGGCCGGACGCGGCTGAGCGGAGGCATAAGGCGGCTGATACTGATGTTGTGGACCCGGACGCGGCGCGTCTTCCTGCACGGATTCCTGCGGCGAATTAACCCGACGCACGCGCACTTCACCGACGCCCTCTTCCTCGTCGTCGATGTCGTCTTCTGCCTCGTCGTCACGACGAGATTTCATGCGCTTCAGGGGGCGATCGCGGAACACGGAGGAACGCTCCTTACGGCTGGTCCAGAGACCGTGCACCAGCAAGGCGATTATGGCGATCGCGCCAACAATGATTAATATCAGACGCAAATCCTGCATCATTATATTCTCTGTTGTTCTAAACCATTAAACTTACGTTGCGCCGGGAGGTCAGTCGTCACCGCAGGTAAGCCTGTGAGACGATCGCAGCTAACTCAGCTGCATCATAAAGATGGTGGGATAACCCCCCGCCACCGCGGCAAACATTTCATCACTAAGAGTATTTGCGCATCTGCTTAAGTGCAAGTGCGCGCTTGGTTTTCATCCCATAAAGATACGATAAATCGTGCTTTTTGCTGATTTTTCGACCATTTCCGAAGTCGCTATCTGACACGACTTCGTTAATATAGCCGCGCAACGATCCGGCAGTGATAAAGGAGTAGTGCTCAAACATGGTTTCAAACACAGCAAACGCGCCGCGCAGCGGTTTTCATTATTTCGCTCAGGGCTGGAAACTGGTGACGCTGCCGGGCATTCGCCGCTTCGTTATCGTTCCGCTGATCCTGAACATTCTGCTGATGGGCGGTGCCTTCTGGTGGCTGTTTACCCGGCTTGACGCCTGGATCCCGGCATTGATGACCCACGTACCTGACTGGCTCCAGTGGCTCAGCTACCTGCTCTGGCCGCTGGCGGTGATAAGCATCGTGCTGGTGTTCGGCTATTTCTTTTCTACTATTGCCAACTGGATCGCCGCGCCGTTCAACGGCCTGCTGGCGGAGCAGCTGGAAGCACGACTGACCGGGGCGACGCCGCCGGATACCGGAGTGCTGGGCATTGCTAAAGATATTCCGCGCATTATGAAACGCGAGTGGCAAAAGCTGGCGTGGTATCTGCCGCGTGCCGCCGTGCTGCTGGTACTGTACTTCATACCGGGGATTGGCCAGACCGTCGCGCCGGTGCTGTGGTTCTTATTCAGCGCCTGGATGCTGGCGATCCAGTACTGCGACTACCCGTTCGATAACCACAAAGTTCCGTTCCGCGACATGCGCCAGGCGCTGCGCGCGCGTAAAACGCTCAATATGCAGTTCGGCACCGTGGTGAGCCTGTTTACGCTGATTCCTTTCCTGAATCTGTTTATCATGCCGGTTGCGGTGTGCGGCGCCACCGCGATGTGGGTCGATGCCTACCGCATGAAGCATGCCCAGTGGAAATAGCCCACAAAGGTGGCATCTGACCGCGCTTATTCCATACTGATCATCATTATTTCGCTACAGCATATAATATGCGATTTACTTACTTCCGCATAAAGCCTGAGCAGGTATGCTGAGGCAGTTCCCAAATTTCAACCAGTTAAGGACGGGCCATGAGTAAGATTTTTGAAGACAACTCGTTGACTATTGGTCATACGCCGTTAGTACGACTGAACCGCATTGGCAACGGACGCATTCTGGCGAAAGTTGAATCCCGCAACCCAAGCTTCAGCGTCAAGTGCCGTATCGGTGCCAATATGATTTGGGACGCCGAAAAACGAGGTGTTCTGAAGCCTGGCGTCGAACTGGTTGAACCGACCAGCGGCAATACCGGTATCGCGCTGGCGTATGTTGCCGCAGCACGTGGTTACAAGCTGACGCTGACCATGCCGGAAACCATGAGTACTGAACGCCGCAAGCTGCTGAAGGCGCTGGGCGCGAATCTGGTGCTGACCGAAGGCGCAAAAGGCATGAAGGGCGCTATCCAGAAGGCGGAAGAGATTGTCGCCAGCGACCCGGCTAAATATCTGCTGCTGCAGCAGTTCAGCAACCCGGCAAACCCGGAAATCCACGAAAAAACCACCGGGCCAGAAATCTGGGAAGATACCGATGGCCAGGTTGACGTCTTTATCGCGGGCGTGGGAACCGGCGGTACGCTGACTGGCGTCAGCCGCTATATCAAAAATACCAAAGGTAAAACCGATCTCATCACCGTGGCGGTTGAACCGACGGATTCTCCGGTTATTGCGCAGGCGATCGCCGGGGAAGAGATCAAACCGGGCCCGCACAAAATTCAGGGTATCGGTGCCGGTTTCATTCCGGGCAACCTGGATCTTAAGCTGGTTGATAAAGTGGTGGCCATCACTAACGAAGAGGCTATCTCTACTGCCCGTCGTCTGATGGAAGATGAAGGTATTCTGGCCGGGATTTCCTCCGGCGCAGCGGTTGCTGCCGCGCTGAAACTGCAGGAAGATGCGTCATTCGCGAATAAAAATATCGTGGTCATCCTGCCCTCTTCCGGCGAGCGCTATCTCAGTACCGCGCTGTTTGCCGATCTGTTTACCGAGAAAGAACTGCAACAGTGATGCCAGGTTGTTAAATGTGGCGAAAAAAGCACCCTTTCGGGTGCTTTTTTGTGGCATACATCAAACTTTTGCTGCGCTCAGCATTGCTTCACCCCGTCGGGTCTGGTATTTAACCAGCAATTATTTTGATGCGTGAAATTAATCGTTACCGTAAAAGCCCGTGCTGAATCGATTTAAGGGTTTGGTCCCTCTTCTGCTTCGCGGCATAATATTAGTGACGAGCGAAACGCGTACCGCATGGCGTCCTGCCCTGCGTGTTTTGGTTGTTTCTTCATGCATCTTGTGTCGCGTTCTGTTACGTCGGCGCTAACAATACAGGCTAAAGTTGAACCGCCAGGCTAGACTTTAGTTCCACAACACTAAACCAATAAGTTGGGGAAATACAATGTTCCAGCAAGAAGTTACTATTACCGCTCCGAACGGTCTGCATACCCGCCCTGCTGCTCAGTTTGTTAAAGAAGCTAAAGGCTTCACCTCTGAGATCACTGTGACCTCCAACGGCAAAAGCGCCAGCGCGAAAAGCCTGTTCAAACTGCAAACTCTGGGTCTGACTCAGGGTACCGTTGTTACCATTTCTGCTGAAGGCGAAGACGAGCAGAAAGCGGTTGAACATCTGGTAAAACTGATGGCTGAACTCGAGTAAGTTCGCGTTCTTTTAACGATCAGTCACAAGTAAGGTAGGGTTATGATTTCAGGCATTTTAGCATCTCCGGGTATTGCATTTGGCAAAGCGCTTCTGCTTAAAGAAGATGAGATTGTCATCGACCGGAAAAAAATTTCTGCCGACAAGGTTTCTCAGGAAGTTGAACGTTTCCTGAGCGGTCGTGCCAAGGCATCCGCTCAGTTAGAAGCGATCAAAACGAAAGCCGGCGAAACCTTCGGTGAAGAAAAAGAAGCCATTTTCGAAGGGCATATCATGCTGCTCGAAGATGAAGAGCTGGAGCAGGAAATCATAGCCCTGATTAAAGATAAGCTGATGACTGCCGACGCGGCAGCCCATGAGGTTATCGAAGGTCAGGCTCACGCCCTGGAAGAGCTGGACGATGAATACCTGAAAGAGCGTGCGGCTGACGTGCGCGACATCGGTAAGCGCCTGCTGCGCAACATCCTCGGCCTCGCCATTATTGACCTCAGCGCTATTCAGGACGAAGTGATCCTGGTGGCCGTTGACCTGACCCCGTCCGAAACCGCACAGCTCAACCTGAACAAGGTGCTGGGTTTCATCACGGACATCGGCGGTCGCACCTCGCACACCTCCATCATGGCGCGCTCGCTTGAGCTGCCGGCCATTGTGGGCACCGGTAGCGTGACCACCCAGGTTAAAAACGACGATTACCTGATCCTCGATGCGGTTAACAACAAGGTTTACGTTAACCCGACCAACGAGGTGATTGACGAACTGCGCGCCACGCAGGCGCAGGTCGCAGAAGAGAAAGCCGAACTGGCGAAGCTGAAAGATCTGCCGGCCATTACCCTTGACGGCCACCAGGTTGAAGTCTGCGCTAACATCGGTACCGTGCGCGATGTCGCCGGTGCAGAGCGCAATGGCGCTGAAGGTGTTGGCCTGTACCGTACCGAATTCCTGTTCATGGACCGCGACGCGCTGCCGACTGAAGAAGAGCAGTTCCAGGCCTATAAAGCCGTGGCTGAAGCCTGTGGCTCTCAGGCAGTGATCGTGCGTACCATGGACATCGGCGGCGATAAAGAGTTGCCGTACATGAACTTCCCGAAAGAAGAGAACCCGTTCCTCGGCTGGCGCGCGATTCGTATCGCGATGGACCGCAAAGAGATCCTGCGCGATCAGCTGCGTGCCATCCTGCGTGCTTCCGCCTTCGGCAAGCTGCGCATCATGTTCCCGATGATTATCTCGGTGGAAGAAGTACGCGCCCTGAAGAAAGAGATCGACATCTTCAAGCAGGAACTGCGTGACGAAGGTAAAGCCTTCGACGAAACCATTGAAATCGGCGTGATGGTTGAAACCCCGGCGGCGGCGACCATTGCGCGTCATCTCGCCAAAGAGGTTGATTTCTTTAGTATTGGTACCAACGATTTAACGCAGTATACGCTGGCAGTTGACCGCGGTAATGATATGATTTCACATCTTTACCAGCCGATGTCACCGTCCGTACTGAATCTTATTAAGCAAGTGATTGATGCATCTCATGCAGAAGGCAAGTGGACCGGAATGTGCGGTGAGCTTGCAGGCGATGAACGTGCTACACTTCTGTTGCTGGGGATGGGTCTGGATGAGTTCAGTATGAGCGCCATTTCTATCCCGCGTATCAAGAAGATTATTCGTAACACGAACTTCGAAGATGCGAAGGTTTTAGCAGAGCAGGCTCTTGCTCAACCGACAACGGACGAGTTAATGACGCTGGTTAACAAGTTCATTGAAGAAAAAACAATCTGCTAATCCACGAGATGCGCGGCCCAAATTACTGCTTAGGAGAGAAGGCTAATGGGGTTATTTAGTAAACTGTTCGGTGACAAAGGCAATAGCGACACCGGAACCATTGAGATCGTTGCTCCACTGTCTGGTGAAATCGTTAATATCGAAGACGTACCGGATGTCGTGTTCGCTGAAAAAATCGTTGGTGATGGCATCGCTATCAAACCGACCGGTAACAAAATGGTCGCACCGGTTGACGGTACCATCGGTAAGATTTTCGAAACCAACCACGCGTTCTCTATCGAATCTGACAGCGGCATTGAGCTGTTTGTCCACTTCGGTATCGACACCGTTGAACTGAAAGGCGAAGGCTTCACGCGTATCGCTGAAGAAGGCCAGCGCGTGAAGAAAGGCGATCCGGTTATCGAATTCAACCTGGCCCTGCTGGAAGAGAAAGCGAAATCCACGCTGACGCCGGTTGTTATCTCCAACATGGACGAAATCAAAGAGCTGATCAAACTCACTGGTAGCGTAACCGTTGGCGAAACCCCGGTTATCCGCATCAAGAAGTAAGTTCGATACTGCGAACAAAAATGGCGCCCCGCGGCGCCATTTTTTATTGCTGCAGCGGGCTTAAATACCAGCCCCCTGGCTATAGCTCTCTTCGCCAAAAACGCCGGTGGAAAGATAGCGGTCACCGCGATCGCAGATGATGGCCACCACGACCGCACCGGGGTTGTCATGAGCGACGCGCAGTGCGCCCACCACGGCCCCACCGGAACTCACGCCGCAGAAAATCCCTTCCCGCACGGCCAGCTCGCGCATCGTCACTTCCGCATCACGCTGATGAATATCCAGCACCTTATCAACCAGATCAGCGTTATAGATGCCGGGCATCCAGGCGGCAGGCCAGCGGCGGATCCCCGGAATGCTGCTGCCCTCCTGAGGCTGCAGGCCGACGATCGTGACAGGCTTACTCTGCTCGCGCATAAAGCGCGCCACGCCGGTGATGGTGCCGGTGGTGCCCATACTGGAAACGAAATGGGTAATGCGCCCGCCGGTCTGCTGCCAGATTTCCGGCCCGGTGGTGGCGTAATGGGCGTAAGGGTTATCCGGATTGTTAAACTGATCGAGCACCTTGCCGTCGCCGCGCTCGGCCATCGCCTGCGCCAGTTCACGCGCGCCTTCCATCCCCTGCTCTTTCGATACCAGAATCAGCTCTGCACCATAGGCACGCATTGCGGCACGGCGCTCCTGACTCATGTTGTCCGGCATCAGCAGCTTCATGCGGTAGCCCTTGATGGCGGCAATCATCGCCAGGGCGATACCGGTGTTGCCGCTGGTCGCCTCAATCAGCACGTCGCCGGGCGAAATCTCGCCGCGCACTTCGGCGCGCTGGATCATTGAGAGTGCCGCCCGATCTTTCACCGACCCGGCAGGGTTATTCCCCTCCAGCTTAACCCAGATTTCACTGCCGTTATCCGGCCCCATGCGCTGCAGTTTTACCAGCGGCGTGTTACCGATGGTCTGTTCTAGTGTGTTCACGTTTGTCTGTCCGGAAGCATAAAAAAAGCGGCCACGAGGCCGCTTCCACATCGTTGTCGTTAAGCTATCAGGCGGACTGCGCCAGGGCAAGGCGTTCGCTGCGTTCGATGCGCTGATCGCCGTGGTAGAGGCGCGCCTGCTCCAGGCCCACAAACAGCCGTTCGCCGCGCTGCGGAACATGATCATCCTGAAACACCACCGACAGTGGCTCGTCGTACCAGCCCAGCGGCTGCACCACCAGCTGCAGATAGTGCCCTTTCGGGCTGACTTCCAGCACCTGCACCGGCAGTGGCGAATCAAGGCTGGTACGGCGGCTGATATCCACTTCCCACGGGCGCAGGAACAGATCCACCGGCCCCTGATAAGATGGCGTATAGCCGAGCGACCAGCGATGCGCGCCGACCTGGAACTGGCCGCCGCGGATCGTGCCTTTCAGGCGGTTCACCTCGCCGAGAAACTCCAGCACGAAGCGGGTCGATGGCTCGCGCCACACCTGCTCCGGGGCATCCGCCTGCTCGATGTTCCCCTGGCTCATCACCACCACGCGGTCGGCCACTTCCATCGCCTCTTCCTGATCGTGGGTAACGAACACGCTGGTGAATTTCAGTTCAGCATGCAGCTCGCGCAGCCAGCGGCGCAGCTCTTTACGCACCTGCGCATCGAGCGCGCCAAACGGCTCATCCAGCAGCAGGATTTGCGGCTCCACCGCCAGCGCACGCGCCAGGGCGACACGCTGCTTCTGCCCGCCGGAGAGCTGCGCCGGATAGCGTTCAGCCAGATGCGCCAGCTGCACCATTTCCAGCAGTCGGGTGACCTTCTGCTTGATGGCGGCAGCGTTGGGGCGTTCGCGACGCGGCAGTACCGACAGGCCAAAGGCGATATTTTCAAACACCGTCATATGCCGGAACAGCGCGTAGTGCTGGAACACGAAACCGACTTTTCGATCGCGGGCGTGCAGACGACTCACGTCGGTGCCGTGAAAACGGATGTTACCGCTGGTCTGATGCTCCAGCCCGGCGATGATGCGCAGCAGCGTGGTTTTTCCGGAGCCGGACGGCCCCAGCAGCGCCACCATCTGGCCAGAAGGAATATCCAGAGAGATATCGTTCAGCACCTGCGTGCGCCCGAAGGATTTGTTGATTGCGTCAATCTCAATGCTCATGATTTTCCTCCTGATGCTGGCGTTTTTCCTGATTATTCAGGCGCCACTGCACCACACTCTTTAAAAACAGGGTCAGGATCGCCATCAGCGTCAGCAGCGCTGCAGCAGTAAAGGCGCCGACGGTGTTGTAATCCTGCTCCAGCAGTTCAATCTGCAACGGCAGCGACAGCGTCTCACCGCGAATCGAGCCGGAGACCACCGACACCGCGCCGAATTCGCCGATGGCGCGGGCGTTGGTCAGTACCACGCCGTAGAGCAGCGCCCAACGGATATTCGGCAGCGTGACGCGGCGGAACATCTGCCAGCCTGACGCGCCGAGCAAAATCGCGGCTTCATCTTCGTGACTGCCCTGGCTCAGCATCACCGGCACCAGTTCACGCACCACGAACGGGCAGGTCACGAAGATGGTGACCAGCACCATCCCCGGCCAGGCGAACATAATTTGCAGATCGTGTTCGTCGAGCCAGCCGCCCAGCGGGCCGTTGGAGCCATAGAACAGCAGATAAACCAGCCCCGCCACCACCGGCGAGACGGCAAACGGAATATCCAGCAGGGTCAGCAGCAGCTGGCGGCCCGGGAAGGTAAAGCGCGTCACCAGCCAGGCGAGCAGCGTACCGAACACCAGGTTAACCGGCACGGTAATCAGCGCAATCAGCACCGTCAGCCAGATGGCATGCAGCATATCCGGGTCGGCCAGATTATTCAGAACGGGCATCAGCCCCTCAGAGAAGGCCTTCGAGAAGATGTACACCATCGGTACAACGAGAATGAAGATCGAGACCAGCATCCCGGTGCCGATCAGAAACCATTTACCCCAGTTAATGCGCACGCGGCGATGTCCTGTTTGCGAAATCGTTGTCATCAGTGCCCCACTACCCGGCGGCCAAAGCGGCTTTGCAGCGTGTTAATCGCGAAAAGAAGCAGCAGCGATGCGGCAAGGATCACCGAGGCAATCGCGCTGGCGGCGGGATAATCGAACTCCTGCAGGCGCACGAAAATCATCAGCGAGGTGACTTCGGTTTTCCAGGCGATGTTCCCGGCGATGAAAATCACCGCCCCGAACTCGCCGAGGCTACGGGTAAACGACAGCGCTACGCCCGCCATCAGCGCCGGAGAGAGTTCCGGCAGCACCACTTTGCGGAAACTTTGCCAGCGCGTTGCGCCGAGGGTTTCCGCCGCTTCTTCATATTCCGGCCCCAGCTCTTCGAGCACCGGCTGGACGGTACGCACCACGAACGGGATGCTGGTGAACGCCATCGCCACGGCGATACCGAGCCAGGTGTAGGTGACCTTGATACCAAACTGCGCCAGCCATTCGCCGTAAAAACCGTTCACCGAGAACAGTGACGCCAGCGTCAGGCCCGCAACGGCAGTGGGCAGCGCAAACGGCAGATCCATCAGCGCATCCAGCAGCGTGCGGCCCGGAAAACGATAGCGCGTCAGGATCCACGCCATCAGCAGGCCGAACACGCCGTTAAACACCGACGCCACGGCGGCTGAGAGCAGCGTGACCTTATAGGCAGCCACCACCTGCGGATTGGTAATGACGTCCCAGTACTGCTCCCAGCTCATCTGCGCCAGCTGCATCACCAGCGCGCTGAGGGGTAAAAGTAAAATCAGGCAGACGAACAGCAGGCTGGTTCCCAGGCTCAGGGTAAAGCCGGGCAGCACGCGTCTGGAAGCCACTGCAAACATTACTTACGCCCCTGACTCAACAGCGTGTCGAACTCGCCGCCGCTGGCGAAGTGCGTTTTCATCGCTTGTGGCCAGCCCCCGAAGGTGTCTTCCACGCGGAACAGCTCAGTCTGCGGGAATTTGTCCTTCAGCTTGTCCATCACCTGCGGGTTGTTCACGCGGTAGTAGTAGTCGGTGATGATAGTCTGGGCTTGCGGGCTGTACAGGTAGTTGAGATAGGCCTTCGCCGCTTTCTCAGTACCGTTGGCCTTCACATTTTTATCCACCCAGGCCACCGGGAATTCCGCGAGGATATTCACCTTTGGCACCACCACTTCAAAGCCCTGCGCTTCATACTGTTTGCGGATGTTGTTCACTTCCGATTCAAAGCTGATCAGCACGTCGCCGAGGCCACGCTCAACGAAGGTGGTTGTCGCCCCGCGACCGCCGGTATCAAACACTTCGACGTTCTTCAGGAACTGCGTCATGTACGCTCTGGTTTTGGCTGCATCGCCACCGTCAGCCTTATCCGCAGCACCCCATGCCGCCAGATAGGTGTAGCGAGCGTTACCGGAGGTTTTCGGGTTCGGGAAAATGAGTTTTACATCGCTGCGGACCAGATCGTTCCAGTCGTGAATGTTCTTCGGATTTCCCTTGCGCACCAGAAACGCCATCGTGGAGTAGAACGGCGAGCTGTTGTTCGGGAGTCGCGCCTGCCAGTCGGCAGCGAGCAGCTTGCCGCGGTCATGCAGGATCTGGACGTCGGTCACCTGGTTATAAGTTACAACGTCTGCTTTTAAGCCCTGCAGAATGGCCAACGCCTGCTTTGAGGATCCGGCATGGGACTGTTTTATCGTCAGTTTATCGCCACCGTTTTCGGCGGCCCACTGTTGCTGAAAGGGGGGATTCAGTGCAGCAAACAGCTCGCGCGATACATCATAGGAGCTGTTTAGCAGTTCTGTTGCCTGCGCATGGCCTGCCAGTAGCAACGAAACCGCTACCGCAAAGCACCCTTTTTTCACTGACTTACCGGCCATGTTTCACCCTTACCCGTGTGACGACGAATGAGGGTTCAGTGTATTTATAACCGGTGGCAAAGCTATAACGCTTTTATATACCGTTTGGTGATTTGCAAGCGTAAAAGGGAATAAGCCTGTGAAGGGAATATCGCCCCCTCCGAACGCGGAGAGGGCGAAGGATCAGAGCGCGAACAGGCGCTCCAGCGACGGCGCGAAGTAGTAGCCACCGGTCACGGGACGGGTGAAGCGCAGCATGGCGTCGCGCTTGCCGTCGGTATCGCCAAACATGCTCAGCAGCTGCTGCTCAATGTTATACAGGCGGGCGCTGTAGGCACAGAAGTAAAGGCCATTTTTACCGCTGGCGGTGCCCCACGGCAGGCTCTGACGCACAATCTTCAGCCCTTTGCCGTTCTCTTTGAGATCGACGCGGGTGAGGTGCGATGTCACCGGGCGTACCTCGCCGTCAATCTCTTCATTAGCCACTTTGGTGCGGCCAATGATCATCTCCTGATCTTCGACGCTGATGCGGTTGAGCTGGCGCAGGTTATGCTCCCAGCGCTGGACCAGCACGTAGCTGCCGCCGGCATCGATGCCGTCCTGGATCACCGCCACCTGACGACGCAGCTCGTCGCCCTGCGGGTTTTCGGTGCCGTCAACGAAGCCGCTCAGGTCGCGATCTTCCACCCAGCGGAAGCCGTGGGTTTCTTCTTCGACTGTCAGCGCCTCGCCAAAGGCGGCAAGCGCCGCCTGGGCAACCGAAAAATTCACGTCATGGCGCAGCGACATCACATGAATCATCACATCACGCTGGGTTGCCGGTGCCAGACCTTTACCCAGCGGGGCGAAGTTTTTCAGCTCCTGCGCGCCTTCACCTTCGCTGAGGGTGCGCCACAGATCGTGGCCAAAGGCGATCACCGCCCCGAGATGCGCATCGGGAAACTGCAGCTGGAAGGTCGCCAGCTTATCCGCAAACACCCGGCAGCCGGCGCGAATGGCCGCGATATCATCGCTGACGTTCGCTTCCAGCCAGATAGCGGCGCGACAATGTTCGGGCAAAATGCCGCTCTGAACCTGAGACACGTTTTTCTCCTGAAGAACAGATGCCACACCGTGTGGCATTAATCGCGCCATTCTACCCTGGTTTCACCCTTTGCCGTTGCGCTGGCGCATGCTTAGCGCTGCCAGATAATACGCTCCACGCTCCAGCGTTTCAGCACGTCATCCGGCGGCATCAGGCCGTCCGGGCCGCTCCATGCGCCGCTGAACAGATAGTGAATATGCTCGCTGCCCGGGGCTTTACAGCTCACGCCTTTGCTGTCGAGGGTGTTGGCGCTCTGGCAGTTGCCATAGGCTTTGTCATACAGGTCGGTAAACGGCGTGCCGATACTGACGTCGCTGTCGGTGGTGATGTCTTTATCCAGGACCTCAACGCGGCGCACCGTGGTATCACCATTCACCACCAGCGCGAGCCGATCGTCTTTCAGCGCTTCGAAATAGCGCACGATATTACTGTTTTCCGTCTTCATGCCGCTGCGTACCCGGTAATCATCGCCGAGCGCGTCGGTGATTGCGCCCTCTTCCAGCGGTGTCGCCGCCGTCAGGTCGCCCACGCCCTCTTCGGTGACCTCCAGCGAGGAGCCAAACCAGTTCCACGGGTTCGCGGCAGACCAGGGGACGTTTGACAGCGTCGAACACCCGGACAGCAGCAGCGCCGATCCGCACAGCAATACACGCAGCTTTTTCATCACTTCTTCCTTTTAACAATTCCAGACACGCACCTTTGAGTGCCAGCGGCGCAAAAAGTGCCGTTAGTCGCTTTCCGGCTGGAAACAGCCGCGCAGACGACGGCTGGTCAGCATCCACCACAGGGCGTAAACGTCGGCTATCAGCAGCGCCAGCGTGACGCCGGTGACCGCTTCGCCCTGCCACCACAGCAGCGCCTGCCAGAGTAGCAGCAGAAGCTGGGTTGCCACCAGCACGCTGCGCCATGCCCGCCACAGCGCAGGCCAGTGCTGGCGTCTGCCGCTCAGCATAAACGCGACTGCCGCCGGCAGGCCGACCAGCAGACCGGGCCAGAAGGTATCCCGATCCGGGTAAAACAAAGCCAGCAGCGCACTGCCCTGCTCGCGCGATGCCCCGGCGATAACGAACAGCACCCAGGTGCGGGCCTGCAATATCAGCACGCCCCAGAACAGCACCGGCAGTTTCAGCCGCCCGACGCCGTCGTAATCCGATGGTAAAAACATGTATAGGCTCTTGGGCTATTTCTGAATCAGGGCCAAAATTATCGCTGTAGTCCCGGCGCGAAGATAGTCTTTCGCCCTCAACCAAAGGAGATGGAAATGAAAAAAGCAACAATCGCACTGTTAATCGCGGCAAGTGGTCTGGTCGCCGCTCCGGCAATCGCTCAGAAGGGCGGCTTTGATGGCCCGGACAGCACCACCAGCCAGAAACAGGGCGGCTTTGTCGGTCCGGACGCGGCCAGCACGACGGTCGCCGAAGCGAAAAACCTGCGCGACGACGCCTGGGTGGTGCTGGAAGGGAATATCGTCCGTAAAATGGGTAAAGAGCTGTATGAATTCCGCGATGCCAGCGGCAACGTCAACGTCGATATCGACGATCACGTCTGGCAGGGGCTGTCCGTCGGTCCGAATGATAAAGTGCGCCTTGAAGGCGAAGTGGATAAAGACTGGAACTCCGTTGAGATTGACGTGAAGAAAGTCACTAAATCCTGATAGCGTACCGGCCCGCCACCCGGCGGGCCTGATGCCCGGACGCGCCTAGTATTCGTCATCCTCAATCACGCGTTTCCCCAACACCAGCACGTCTTCCTGCTCGTAACCCAGCCGCTCATACAGGCCGATCACGATATCGTTGTCTTCGCGCACCTGGATGTTGATCTTCGGGCAACCGCGGGCGATAAGCTTTTTCTCCAGCCGGCTCAGCAGCGCATTGGCGATACCACGCCCGCGAAATTCAGGATGTACGCCCAGGTAGTAGGCCGAGCCGCGGTGGCCGTCATAGCCGCCCATTACGGTCCCGACGATCTCGCCGCCCACTTCCGCGACCAGAAACAGGCTGACGTCGTGGTTGAGCTTGCGTTCAATGTCCAGCTCCGGGTCATTCCAGGGACGTAACAGATCGCAGCGCTCCCACAGGGTGACAACTTCTTCTGAATCTTCCTGGCGAAAAACGCGTATCTCCATGGTAATCCCCACTTTTTTAATCGCTAAACCCCGATTATGGACCGAAGCGCGGTAATAACCAATATTATCCCTGAGCAACACTGAAGAATGTCCTCAGCGTGCCGATGATCGCCCTGAAACGAAAACTAAAACTTTTCTGCTTCAAGGCTGTCGTTCCGCTGCTACGATACGATATTCCATTTACTGACCATCCATTTTGCAACTCAGGCCGCATGAGCACGATTAAATCCCTGAAAATACCCACCTCACGCCGCCAGCTGCTGCTGACGGGCCTTGCGGCGCTTACGCTGTCTGGTATGAGCAAAGCCCTGGCCCGGGAAGAGAGTAAGGCGCTGAATACCAGCACCGGGCACAGTAAACCCAAAGCCAAAAAACCGGGCGCAAAACGCATTGTGATGCTCGACCCGGGCCACGGCGGCATTGATACCGGCGCCATCGGCCATAACGGATCGAAGGAAAAGCACGTAGTGCTGGCGATTGCTAAAAACGTGCGCGCCCTGCTGCGTAGCCACGGCATTGAAGCGAAGCTGACCCGCAGCGGCGACCACTTTATTCCCCTCTACGACCGCGTGGAAATTGCCCATCAGCACGGTGCTGACCTGTTCATGTCGATTCATGCTGACGGCTTCACCAACCCGTCGGCAGCGGGCGCATCGGTATTTGCGCTCTCTAACCGCGGTGCCAGTAGCGCGATGGCGAAATACCTATCTGAGCGCGAGAACGCCGCCGACGAGCTGGCCGGTAAGGCGGCGAAGGATAAAGATCATTTACTGCAGCAGGTGCTGTTCGACCTGGTGCAGACCGATACCATTAAAAACAGCCTGACGCTCGGCTCGCACATTCTGCGTCAGATTAAGCCGGTGCACCGGCTGCACAGTAAAGCAACCGAACAGGCTGCGTTTGTCGTGCTAAAATCGCCGTCCATTCCTTCGGTGCTGGTGGAAACCTCCTTCATTACCAACCCGGAAGAGGAGCGCCTGCTCGGCACCACGGCTTTTCGACAGAAGATTGCCCGCGCCATTGCCGACGGCGTAGTAAGTTATTTCAACTGGTTTGATAACCAGAAAGCCCATGCAAAACGTAGCTAATTTATGAAGCCTGACAGCCAACGCGTTAAATCCTTCCTGCTTGCGTTACAGGACGACATCTGTCGGCAGCTCAGCGCTGTCGATGGTTCGGCATTCACCGAAGACGCGTGGCAGCGCGACGCCGGCGGCGGCGGACGCAGCCGGGTACTGCGCGACGGCGCAATCTTTGAACAGGCAGGCGTCAATTTTTCACACGTCTACGGCGATGCGATGCCCGCCTCCGCCACCGCCCACCGCCCGGAGCTGGCCGGTCGCAGCTTCGAGGCGATGGGCGTGTCGCTGGTGATCCATCCGCGTAACCCGTACATCCCTACCAGCCACGCCAACGTGCGCTTTTTCATTGCTGAAAAGCCGGGTGCCGATCCGGTCTGGTGGTTTGGCGGCGGGTTCGATATGACCCCCTTCTACGGGTTTGAAGAGGATGCGGTGCACTGGCACCGTACCGCGCGCGACCTCTGCCTGCCGTTCGGGGAAGAGGTCTATCCGCGCTACAAAAAGTGGTGCGATGACTATTTTTATCTTAAACACCGCGACGAGCAGCGCGGGATCGGTGGCCTGTTCTTCGACGATCTCAACGCCCCCGACTTTGAGCACTGCTTTAACTTTATGCAGGCGGTCGGCAACGGCTTTACTGCGGCTTACCTGCCGGTGGTGGAGCGTCGCAAAGCAATGCCCTGGGGTGAACGCGAGCGCGCCTTCCAGCTTTATCGCCGTGGCCGCTACGTGGAGTTTAATCTGGTCTGGGATCGCGGCACGCTGTTTGGTCTGCAAACCGGCGGACGCACCGAGTCGATTTTAATGTCGATGCCGCCGCTGGTGCGCTGGGAATATAACTATCAACCGGAAGACGACAGCCCCGAAGCGGCGCTGAGTGAATTTCTGAAAGTTAAAGCGTGGATATAAAAGGTATCAGGGCTCACCCGGCCCTGATATTTAGCGTAACAATTAACAGGCGCCTTCCAGATTATCATCCGGACGTATAGCGATGCGGCGGCGTAAAAACTGCACCAGCTCCGCATTATTATCGATATTAAATTTTTCCATAATGCAGTGCTTATGGGCGCTGACGGTTTTGGCGTTGATATTCATCAGCCCGGCGATCTGCCGGTTGTTAAAACCCTTAATAGTGAAATGGGCGATTTTTTGCTGCTGGCGCGACAGCATAACGTGGCTACAGGTTTTACAGTTGGGCATTACCCATTCACAGTTTCCGGTAATGTGCTCATTCCAGGCAAACAGCACATCGTTGCGTATTTTCGTCATCGGGCTGCGCTTATTGAGATAGACCATGTTCTTCAGGCACAGCGGCGCGCGTGGCTGGAGCAGCGGCGCGTCGCCCTCATAGAACCCAACGATAACGCTGCGTTTTTTGCGGTACTGCAGCAGCGGGTAGCACTGCACGTTATCGCCCGGGCGCACCTCAATAATAATAATATCCATATAGCCAATAGTCTCTTCGGTCATCTCTTCATAGAAGGTCAATGAACGCTGATACTTCGCTTCGAAAGCCTGATGAAGCGCCTCAATGAGACCGCGTTTAAAAAAATTATCCACGTCCTGAATAATTACATTGATCATTACGCGTACCTTCCGTAGTTATTGATAGCTGCAATAACTGCGTTTCACTCAAACAGCATTAAAAGCTGAGCGTTCGCAGCGAGAATTTACCTGATGTACGCCCGCACATTATTCATGAGATTAATATACCAGCGGTATTAGCGAAAAGAGAGACAGCAGGCTTTGTCATACAGGATATAGCGCTGACGCCAGTTTCAGCATGGCATCACAGCCCTGAGAAGATAGCGCGTTATTTCTGCCGGGTCGAGTCCCTGGATGCTAAATATTATCCCCGCCCTGCTTAACAGAATAATTCATCCGCAATGAGAATTAACGCTCAGCGCTTTATTTATTCACGCAGTAAATTAAGAATTGAAAAATATATTTTTATTAAATAATAAATGCTGCTTTACGCAATAAAATAAAAACGGGAGAGCGTATTTCAACGTCTCTCCCGTCGGCAAAACGCTGCTGATGCAGCGCCTGCGATTACAGCGGGTTGGTCTGAGCTTCGACTACCGCCAGCGCCACCATGTTAACGATACGGCGCACCGACGCGATTGGCGTCAGTACGTGTACCGGCTTCGCAACGCCCATTAACACCGGTCCAACGGTCACACCTTCGGAGCTGGAAACGCGCAGCAGGTTGTAGCTGATACGCGCGGCTTCCATGTTCGGCATAATGAGGATGTTAGCCGATCCCTTCAGCGGGCTGTCCGGCATACGCTCGTTACGGATGCTCTCCATCAGCGCGGCGTCACCGTGCATTTCGCCGTCAATCATCAGGTCCGGGGCAATCTCACGCACCAGACGCAGGGTTTCGCGCATCTTGAGGGCGGACGGCGAACGGGACGAGCCGTAGTTAGAGTGCGACAGCAGCGCTACGCGCGGCTCAATACCGAAGCGACGCACGGTTTCGGAGGCCATTACCGCAATCTCGGCCAGCTGTTCCGGGGTCGGATCTTCGTTGACGTAGGTATCGGCAATGAAGGTGTTGCCGCCCGGCAGCAGCAGCGCGTTCATCGCCCCGGCGGTTTTCACGCCGTCACGGTAGCCAAACAGCGGCTCCAGCACGCCAAAATGTTCATGGTAGTCACCAATGGTGCCGCAGATCAGCGCATCCGCTTCACCACGGTGCACCATGATGGCACCGATAACGGTGGTGTTGCCGATCACTGCACGCTGCGCCTGCTCCTGGGTCACGCCGCGGCGTTTCATGATGTTGTAGTACTCGTTCCAGTACTCTTTAAAGCGCGGATCGGATTCGTTATTTACGATCTCGAAGTCCACGCCCGGCTTGATCTGCAGGCCAAGCTTCTGAATGCGCATCTCGATCACGCTCGGACGGCCAATCAGAATCGGTTTCGCCAGCCCCAGCGACACCAGCTCCTGGGTGGCATGCAGCACGCGGTTGTCTTCCCCTTCCGCCAGCACCACGCGTTTCGGATCTTTACGCGCCTGGGAGAAGATCGGCTTCATGAACAGGTTGGTTTTGTAGACGAACTCGGTGAGCTTGTCTTTGTACGCATCGAAATCCTGAATCGGACGCGTCGCCACGCCAGACTCCATTGCCGCTTTGGCAACCGCCGGGGCGATTTTCACGATCAGACGCGGGTCAAAGGGTTTCGGGATCAGGTAATCCGGGCCGAAACTCAGCTCCTGATCGTCATAGGCAGACGCCACCACTTCACTCTGCTCAGCCAGCGCCAGCTCGGCGATAGCATGTACCGCGGCCAGCTTCATCTCTTCATTGATGGCCGTCGCGCCCACGTCCAGCGCACCACGGAAGATGAACGGGAAGCAGAGCACGTTGTTCACCTGGTTCGGGTAATCAGAACGCCCGGTGCAGATGATAGCGTCCGGACGCACCTCTTTCGCCAGCGGCGGCAGGATCTCCGGCTCCGGGTTGGCCAGGGCGAGGATCAGCGGCGCGGTGCCCATCTTCTTCACCATCTCCGGCGTCAGCACTTTCGGGCCGGAGCAGCCGAGGAAGATATCCGCCCCGTCAATCACGTCATCCAGCGTGCGCTTGCCGTTGTCGTCGATGGCGTAGGCCGCTTTGGTTTCGTCCATCTTCTGGTCGCGACCTTTGAAAATGACGCCTTTCGAGTCGCAGACCACGATATTGTGCTTCTGCATACCCAGCGCCACCAGCAGGTTCATACAGGCGATCGCGGCGGCACCCGCGCCGGAAACCACCAGGCGCACGTCAGAGATATTTTTCTCCACCACGCGCAGACCATTCAGGATGGCGGCAGTGCTGATAATCGCTGTCCCGTGCTGATCGTCGTGGAAGACCGGAATGTTCATGCGCTCGCGCAGCTTCTTCTCAATGTAGAAACACTCGGGCGCTTTAATGTCTTCGAGGTTGATGCCGCCGAAAGTCGGCTCCAGCGCCGCGACCACATCAATGAATTTGTCCGGGTCCAGTTCGTCTACTTCGATGTCGAACACGTCAACGCCAGCGAACTTCTTGAACAGTACGCCCTTCCCTTCCATTACCGGCTTACCGGCCAGCGCGCCAATATTGCCGAGGCCAAGTACCGCGGTGCCGTTGGAAACCACCGCCACCAGGTTGCCGCGCGCGGTGTATTTATGCGCTGCCAGCGGATCGGCTGCGATTTCAAGGCAGGGCGCGGCTACGCCCGGGGAGTACGCCAGCGCCAGATCGCGCTGGGTGGCCAGCGGTTTTGTCGGGGAGACCTGGATTTTGCCGGGGATCGGGAATTCATGAAAGTCGAGGGCACTTTGCTTTAACTGATCGTCCATTTTTTGGATCCTTTTTCGTCTCGTTCTGATAAGTGGAGCGTCATGGTGAAGTCACTGGCACACCTGAAGTGCCGCTCAGTATGCCGTCTGCGCCGCCGGTAAACTTTGAAGGCAGCCAGACTCTTACCATTCCCACCGGGTAATGTTAGCAATTCAGGTGCTGTATGTTACCAGGTCTTTAAAGCAATGCCATGCCTGTCTGCTATGCTTTTTTGTTATGCAGGTCATAAATTTCCCGGGCGCGTGACAGGAAACGTACCCATAAGCATTTGCTTTACAAGGAGTATTGACGATGAATCAGTTAGACGGCGTTAAACAGTTCACCACGGTCGTGGCCGACAGCGGTGATATTGAATCGATTCGCAGCTACCAGCCGGAAGATGCGACCACCAACCCCTCTCTGCTGCTGAAGGCAGCGGGCCTGCCGCACTTCGGGCATCTGATTGAAGATGCCATCAGCTACGGCAAGAGCAAAGGCAGCACCCAGGAGAAGCAGGTCGCGCATGCCAGCGACAAACTGGCGGTGCTGGTGGGTGCGGAAATTCTGAAAAGCATCCCTGGCCGCGTGTCTACCGAAGTGGATGCGCGCCTCTCTTACGATAAAGAAAAGAGCATCGCCAAAGCGCGCCACATCGTGGAGCTCTATCAGGAGCTGGGCATCGATAAATCGCGCATCCTGATCAAGCTCGCCTCCACCTGGGAAGGCATTCGCGCCGCCGAGGAGCTGGAGAAAGAGGGTATCAAATGCAACCTGACGCTGCTGTTCTCCTTCGCACAGGCCCGCGCCTGCGCCGAAGCGGGCGTCTACCTGATCTCCCCGTTCGTTGGCCGTATCTACGACTGGTATCAGGCGCGTAAACCGATGGATCCGTATGTGGTGGACGAAGATCCGGGCGTGAAATCGGTACGCAATATCTATGACTACTTCAAGCAGCACCGCTACGACACCATCGTGATGGGTGCCAGCTTCCGCCGCACCGAGCAGATCCTGGCGCTGGCCGGCTGTGACCGCCTGACCATCTCCCCGGATCTGCTGAAAGAGCTGCAGGCCAAAGAGGGCGAGGTGGTGCGCAAGCTGGTCCCGCCGCGTCAGACCTTCCACCGCCCTGCCCCGCTGACCGAAGCGGAATTCCGCTGGGAGCACAACCAGGATCCGATGGCGGTTGAAAAGCTGGCTGATGGCATACGCCAGTTCGCTGTTGACCAGCGCAAACTCGAAGATCTGCTGGCCGCCAAACTTTAACTTTTGTCATGGAGAGAAACATGTCTCGTCAAGCGCTTGCTAACGCGGTCCGCGCCCTGAGTATGGACGCGGTACAAAAAGCCAAATCGGGCCACCCCGGCGCTCCAATGGGGATGGCCGACATTGCCGAAGTGCTGTGGAATGATTTTCTGAAGCACAACCCGACCAACCCGACCTGGTACGATCGCGACCGTTTTATTCTGTCTAACGGTCACGCTTCCATGCTGCTCTACAGCCTGTTGCACCTGAGCGGCTACGATCTGCCGATTGAAGAGCTGAAAAACTTCCGTCAGCTGCACTCGAAAACCCCGGGTCACCCGGAAATCGGCTACACGCCGGGCGTGGAAACCACCACCGGGCCGCTGGGCCAGGGGCTGGCGAATGCGGTCGGTCTGGCGATTGCCGAGAAAACCCTCGCGGCGCAGTTCAACCAGCCGGGCCATGAGATTGTCGATCACCACACTTACGTGTTCATGGGCGACGGCTGTCTGATGGAAGGCATCTCCCATGAGGTCTGCTCTCTGGCGGGTACGCTGGGTCTTGGCAAGCTGATTGGCTTCTATGACCACAACGGTATCTCCATCGACGGTGAAACCGAGGGCTGGTTCACCGATGACACGGCGAAGCGTTTCGAAGCCTATAACTGGCACGTGGTGCATGAGATCGACGGCCACGACCCGGAAGCGCTGAAGCGAGCGATTCAGGAAGCGCAACGCGTTACCGACAAGCCATCGCTGATCATCTGCCGCACGGTGATTGGTTTCGGTTCGCCGAACAAAGCCGGTAAAGAAGAGGCGCACGGTGCCGCGCTGGGTGATGAAGAGGTGGCGCTGACCCGTAAACAGCTGGGCTGGAACTATGCCCCGTTCGAGATCCCGAAAGAGATCTATCAGGCCTGGGATGCGCGCGAGCGCGGCCAGCAGCAGGAAGCGGAGTGGAATGAGAAATTTGCTGCCTATGAAAAAGCCCACCCGGAACTGGCGCGCGAATTCAGCCGCCGTATGGGCGGCGGGCTGCCGGAGAACTGGGAGCAGCTGACCCGCGACTACATCAGCAAGCTGCAGGCCGAGCCGGCGAAAATCGCCTCGCGCAAAGCCTCACAGAACGCGCTCAATGAATACGGCCCGGTACTGCCGGAGTTCCTGGGCGGCTCTGCCGACCTGGCCCCGAGCAACCTCACCATCTGGTCCGGATCAACATCGCTGAAAGAAGATCCGGCGGGGAACTACATCCACTACGGGGTGCGTGAGTTCGGCATGACGGCAATTGCCAATGGGATTGCCCATCACGGCGGCTTTGTGCCCTACACCGCGACCTTCCTGATGTTTGTCGAATACGCCCGTAACGCGGCGCGTATGGCAGCGCTGATGAAAGCGCGTCAGATCATGGTGTATACCCACGACTCGATCGGCCTCGGCGAAGATGGCCCCACCCACCAGGCGGTGGAACAGCTCGCCAGCCTGCGCCTGACGCCTAACTTCAGCACCTGGCGCCCGTGCGACCAGGTTGAAACCGCGGTAGCATGGAAAGCAGCCATTGAGCGCCATAACGGCCCGACGGCGCTGATCCTGTCGCGCCAGAACCTCGCGCAGATGGAGCGTACCCCGGAGCAGGTTGATGCCATTGCTCGCGGCGGCTACATCCTGAAGGACAGCGACGGCACGCCGGACGCGATCCTGATTGCCACCGGCTCGGAAGTGGAAATCGCCATGCTAGCCGCTGAGGAGCTGAGCGCGCAGGGCCATAACATCCGCGTCGTCTCGCTGCCGTCCACCGACGTGTTTGATGCTCAGGACGAGGCATACCGTGAATCGGTACTGCCGTCCGACATCGCTGCACGCGTGGCCGTCGAGGCGGGCATCGCGGACTACTGGTACAAGTATGTCGGTCTGAAAGGTGCGATCGTCGGCATGACCGGCTACGGCGAATCCGCGCCGGCCGAGAAGCTGTTCCCGTACTTCGGCTTTACCGTGGAAAACGTAGTCGAGAAAACGAAGAAGGTGCTGGGCAAATAAGCCGCATACCGTCCATCAACAAAGGCTCATGCGCAGGCATGGGCCTTTTTTGTCGGCTTACGTTCTGACATTCCAGTCATCGGTGTATTCCACGTTGCCATCAACATAGCGCCAGGTAATTTTTTCATACATCAGCGACAGAGATTCCATATGGTTGATCTGCGTATTCCCCGCCAGCTTCACATTTGGCATACCCGGATTGACGCCGGTAATTTTTACGCCGGTCATCGTCATCACGAAATAGCACTCTTCCTGTCCGGCATAGTTGATTCTGTACCAGCGTATTTCGGCGCTTTTCAGCGTCTGGCCTTTTGCTACCGCTTTGTACAGGTAAGGACTGGCGCTATCAAACTCTTTCTCGATGAGCATCGCGGAATGCGAGCGCGTTCCGGTTATCTTTCCGTTAACGCTATCAACCGGCAGATTAAGGCCATGACTAAACCCGATAATTTCGATACTTCCTTCCCGGTCTTTCACATCAACCGAGCCTTTGATATCTGCACCACCATCATCTTTAAGCCACAGGTAGGCGGGAACTGGCATCGCTATATCTCCTTTTTAGCGGGGTGGAGTTTACTGACAACACGTAAAAGAAACCAATAAAGCGCAATGGTGACAGCAACATTTGAAATCATCATCAGCGAAAACTGTAATTTTCCAGGGATGTTCTCGAAGAATAATTGATATGGCACCACCCGCAATTGCACGATAAAGATAAAAAGCACAGCGATTACCTTCATGCCTCGCCTGAATGTAGACGTAAAATAATGCACCGTGGCTTTAAAAACTGTTCGTCGTTTTAAATAGCACTCATAAATTAAAATCATCCCACTGTAGAATGGGATGCTTATCAATATATTAGTTAATATAAAAAAGTCTTCTTGAACTGAATACCAGGCGTCCGGATCCTTTTCACCTGTAATGAGTGTTGCAATTGTATCTGCGCCACTGTACGTCAGGTATTTCGTAAGCAAGGCGTTAATGAAGCCGTCATAAGGTATGGTTTTACCCACCAGCAACATAACTCCAAAAAATATGAATAATTTAAGGCATAACTTAAGGGCATGTTTTGCCATAAGCCACTACCTCAATCATTCCGAAAGCCATCAGGTTCTTCATGCAGGGAACAGCAATTTTTTGCGTTCTTAACAGGGCGTTATGTATACATGCAAAATCAGACTCATGCGGTATTGTGATACATCCCTCAGACAGAACGCCTGGATGCAAGCGAAAGTGACCACGTTTGACATGTTCTACCCATACTTCATCATCAATATTCCAGTCATCACGATACAGCGCAAACCAGTCGCTATGTTTAAAGGTGGCTCCATTAACTGCGCTGTTTACCAGATCTGCTACACCAGCGCGAAATTTTGATTTAATACCACCTGTTGGTCGTTCCACCACCCAGTATCGGCCAGGTGCGACAGGACCGGCCTGAGGTCGTGAAACGCATCCGCCGCGGTTGCGATAAGCCCCATTACCCGAAAATGCCAGAAAGGTTCCGACGCCATAAATCGTTAAAGGAGAATAGTCAGCGTCATTAATAACAAAGTTACCATTAAGCGCCATTATCTTACCCTCATCAATAATAAGCCGACATGGTACTGCTGCTGATATTGCTGAGGCTACTCAAAGATATTTTTTCGGAATGCGGCGCGGTTATAAAGCAGAGTGTTTATATTTCCTTCTTACATGAAGCATTAATACATATCACCCGGCATTTTTATTTGTATTGTCGTATGTATGGAGAAAAATCACTCTGCCACTATATAAAAACCGGTCGTGCAGACTAGTACTTGTCAGTTAAGAGGGCCAGTCTTGTAGGGTGGGTAAGCTTGCGCACCCACCGTTGAAAACCGACATGGCGGGCGCAGGCTTACCCGCGCTGAGTGACGATTATGTTATTTCGTTACCCACAGCGTGGGCCAGGCGTCGGGGCTGAGCCAGTTGTCGCAGGTCGGCTCTTCGGCGTAGCGCACCAGGCGGAAGCGCTGGCCGTCGAAGCGCCAGCGGGTGGCGTAACCACAGTCGCCAATACCGCGCCCTTTCGCCAGGGTAATCAGCTCTTTGCTCTTTTCGTCAAAGCTGGCATTCATCAGCTCCATATCCGGGCTGCCGCTAGCCGGGGTGAACGGCAGGCGCAGTCGAATCTGACGCGATGCGAACGGTTTTTGGCGCGACACCAGCCAGGCCAGATCCACGGTGTTATACGCCCCCGCTTCGCAGCTAATCAGCATCAGCGCCTTGTCATCGCTGAGCGCCGACACGCGAACTGTGCGCCGTTCAGGATCCAGCGAGCACTGGCTGTTGTTCATGCGCCAGCTGCCGTAATCCAGCAGCGCACTGCGCTCTTCGGTGCTGAGCGGCGTAGGGGTTGGGTTGGTAATGGTCACCGCTTTTAATGGCGGTGCGGGCGGAACGTTCAGCGGCGGCTGGTTGCCCTTCTTAATCCATGCCGTTTCATTGCCGACGCGTTTTTGCTGAGCGTCGACAAATAGCAGCGCCGCCTTCAGACCCACCAGCGAAATCACGCTGTCGCCACCGCGCAGCGCAATCGCCTGTGCTTCCTGAATGCGGGCGAGGAAATCATTGACGGTGGCGGGATCGTCCGTGCGCAGGTGATGCGGGGTAATCTGCCATTTTCCGGCGGAAAGCGGCAGCGGCTCGCCGTCGAGCAACATACGATCGGCTACCGGCGGCGCTTTATCGGCGGCATTATCCAGCGTGCCGAGATCGATACGCAGGCTGACGTCAACATGCGCGCCGGCGCTGCGGGTCAGGCTCATGACCAGACCTTTATGATCGCCCACGTTGCGCGCCACGCAGAAGTTCTGATTGTTGCAGGTCACCTGCCAGTCATCGAAACGCTTCTGCGCGGGTGCAGCCTGAGCCGCTGATACCAGAAACAGCCCCAGGAGAAGCATAAGGATGCGATAGTGCATGGACGGAAAAACCCCGGAAGAAGAAACAGCCTGGCGCGTATCTTCGGTTGCCGCCCGGCTGTGCTCAATCGGATTTATCGGATAGATTTATTTTGAATGCAACTTAAGGGACAGGGTCAGGCCATCACGCCGCGCAGCTGAAGCTGCTGGAGCATAATCACCGTTTTGCCATCGCGGATCTCGCCGCTGGCGACTTTTTCCAGCGCCTCGGTAAAGGGCATCTCAAGCACGTCGATATCCTCATCCTCCACGCCGCCGCCCGCCCAGGTCCGGTGCGAGTCGTCATATTCCGCCATAAAGAAGTGGATAAGCTCGGTCACGCCGCCGGGAGACATATACAGCTCGAACAGCTTCTCTACCGCACCGACCTGAAAACCGGTTTCTTCAATGGCTTCTTTACGCGCGCAGGCTTCGGGTTCGTCGGCGTCCAGCAAGCCGGCACAGGCTTCAATCAGCATGCCATCTTCGTTGCCGTTAACCCAGGTGGCGACGCGGAACTGGCGCGTCAGCACCACGGTTTTCTTGTCGCGGTTGTACAGCATAATGGTCGCGCCGTTGCCACGGTCGTAAACCTCGCGCTTGTGGCGCACCACTTCCCCGTCATTACGCGTCAAATCATAAGTGACGTTGCGCAGGATGAAGTAGTTGTCTGACAGAATTTTATCTTTGATAACGTCAATTTTAAGCGGCATAGCGACTCCATTAATCACAGCTCCGGCGCGTATTCTACGCACTTCGACACCCGATGTCCTGAACGCGGCCTCTGATTAAATAATCGTAAAGACCCGCCGCTGCGGCGCGGTTTTGCGCCAGGCTAAAGACGCGTCAGGTGCCAGGCAACCCAACGTCATTGTGCGGGACAAAAAATAAACCCTGATGAAAACAGAACGTTGCAGCGGTGAGAGGGATGCGCCGCGTTTGTTAAACTCTTGTATTTGTTAGAGTAAAATGACGGCAGGCCGCCTGAAAGCGGCGGGATAATTTACATTATCTCCTTATTTTCTCCACGTTTGATGATCTGTTAGCGGCTACAGTGATGGCGGCTACCAATAATAATGAAACGACTTATCCAGAGGTCTTTATTCAATGGCGAATTTCTTTATCGATCGCCCGATATTTGCCTGGGTATTAGCGATCCTGCTGTGCCTGGGCGGAAGCATGGCAATTTTTTCGCTACCGGTGGAGCAGTATCCCGATCTCGCACCGCCTAACGTGCGCATTTCTGCTAACTATCCTGGCGCATCGGCGCAGACGCTGGAGAATACCGTAACCCAGGTTATCGAACAGAATATGACCGGGCTGGATAACCTGATGTATATGTCCTCTCAGAGCAGCAGCACCGGGCAGATGACGGTGACCCTGAGCTTTGAGGCGGGCACCGACCCGGATGAAGCGGTGCAGCAGGTGCAGAACCAGCTACAGTCCGCGATGCGCAAGCTGCCGCAGGCGGTGCAGAATCAGGGCGTGACGGTGCGAAAAACCGGCGATACCAATATTCTGACCATCGCGTTCGTCTCCACCGACGGGCGCATGGATAAGCAGGATATCGCCGACTACGTGGCGAGTAACATTCAGGATCCGCTCAGCCGCGTCAGCGGCGTCGGGGATATCGATGCCTACGGCTCGCCCTACTCAATGCGCATCTGGCTCGATCCCAACAAACTTAACAGCTATCAGCTCACTACGCAGGACGTCACCGACGCCATCTCATCGCAAAACGCCCAGATTGCAGTTGGCCAGCTCGGCGGTACGCCATCGGTTGATAATCAGGCGCTGAATGCGACCATCAACGCCCAGTCGCTGCTGCAAACCCCGGAACAGTTCCGGGCTATCACGCTGCGCGTGAACCAGGACGGGTCGGAAGTGACGCTGGGCGACGTGGCTCAGGTTGAGATGGGGGCTGAAAAATATGATTACCTCAGCCGCTATAACGGTCATGCCGCTTCCGGTCTGGGGGTCAAACTCGCCTCGGGGGCCAATGAGATGGCGACGGCGGAAGCGGTGCTGAAGCGGCTTGATGAACTGGCGGCCTACTTCCCGCACGGGCTGGAGTATAAGGTGGCCTACGAGACTACCTCATTCGTTAAAGCCTCTATTACCGATGTGGTAAAAACCCTGCTTGAAGCGGTGCTGCTGGTATTCCTGGTGATGTACCTGTTCTTGCAGAACTTCCGCGCCACGCTGATCCCGACCATCGCGGTGCCGGTGGTGCTGCTCGGCACCTTCGCCACCCTCTACGCTTTTGGCTACAGCATCAATACCCTGACCATGTTTGCGATGGTGCTGGCCATCGGTCTGCTGGTGGATGATGCCATCGTGGTGGTGGAAAACGTCGAGCGCATCATGAGCGAAGAGGGACTTTCGCCCAAAGAGGCGACGCGTAAATCGATGGGCCAGATCCAGGGGGCGCTGGTCGGGATTGCGCTGGTACTGTCGGCGGTGTTTGTGCCAATGGCCTTCTTCGGCGGCACCACCGGGGCCATCTATCGCCAGTTCTCCATCACTATCGTCGCTGCGATGGTGCTTTCGGTACTGGTGGCGATGATCCTGACCCCGGCGCTGTGCGCCACGCTGCTCAAGCCGCTGCATAAGGGCGAGCATCACGGCCAGAAAGGCTTCTTTGGCGCTTTCAACCGCCTGTTCAACCGCAGTGCGGCGCGCTACGAGCGCGGCGTGGCGACGATCCTCAACCGCAGCCTGCGCTGGATTGTTATCTACGGCCTGTTGCTGGGCGGCATGGTATTTCTGTTCCTGCGCCTGCCCACCTCGTTTTTGCCGCAGGAGGATCGCGGCATGTTTACCACCTCGGTACAGCTGCCCAGCGGCGCTACCCAGCAGCAGACGCTGAAAGTGGTGCAGCAGATCGAGCAGTACTACTTCACCCATGAGAAAGATAACGTTACCTCGGTGTTCGCTACCATCGGTTCCGGGCCTGGCGGCAATGGTCAGAACGTGGCGCGGATGTTTGTGCGCCTGAAAGACTGGGACGATCGCGACGCCACCACCGGCACCTCCTTCGCCATCATTGAGCGCGCCACTCAGGCGTTCAGTTCAATCAAGGAAGCGCGGGTATTTGCCAGCAGCCCGCCGGCCATCAGCGGGCTTGGCAGCTCGGCCGGTTTCGACATGGAGCTTCAGGATCACGCCGGTGCCGGGCACGATGCGCTGATGGCGGCGCGCGATCGTCTGCTGGCGCTGGCAGATGACAACGCCGCGCTAACCCGGGTGCGCCATAACGGTCTGGATGACAGTCCACAGCTGCAGATCGACATCGACCAGCGTAAAGCGCGCGCACTGGGCGTATCGATAGATGACATCAACGACACGCTGCAAACCGCCTGGGGCTCCAGCTACGTGAACGACTTTATGGATCGCGGGCGCGTGAAGAAGGTGTATGTCCAGGCGGCGGCGAAGTACCGCATGCTGCCGGACGATATCACCCGCTGGTACGTGCGTAATAATCAGGGCGGGATGGTGCCGTTCTCGGCCTTTGCCACCTCGCACTGGGAAACCGGTTCGCCCCGGCTGGAGCGCTACAACGGCTATGCCGCGCTGCAGATTGTCGGCGAAGCCGCGCCCGGCGTCAGCACCGGTACTGCCATGGAGGTGATGGAAAACCTGGTCAGCCAGCTGCCGGGCAATTTTGGGCTGGAGTGGACCGCGATGTCGTATCAGGAACGGCTTTCCGGGGCGCAGGCACCGGCGTTATACGCCCTGTCGCTGCTGGTGGTCTTCCTCTGCCTGGCCGCGCTGTATGAGAGCTGGTCGGTGCCGTTCTCGGTGATGCTGGTGGTGCCGCTGGGGGTCATCGGCGCGCTGCTGGCAACCTGGATGCGCGGCCTCGAGAATGACGTCTATTTCCAGGTGGGGCTGCTGACGGTGATTGGCTTATCGGCGAAGAACGCCATCCTGATTGTGGAGTTCGCCAACGATGCTAACGCCCGCGGACAGGAGCTGCTGTCGGCAACGCTCGAGGCCTGTCGTCAGCGTCTGCGCCCTATCCTGATGACCTCGCTGGCGTTCATCTTCGGCGTGCTGCCGATGGCCACCAGCAGTGGCGCAGGCTCCGGCAGCCAGCATGCGGTGGGAACCGGGGTCATGGGCGGGATGATTTCGGCAACGGTGCTGGCGATCTTCTTCGTGCCGCTGTTCTTTGTCCTGGTGCGCCGCCGCTTCCCGCTTACCGACCGTCAGCAAAACTGAACAAAAAAAGGCGGCTATTAATTAGCCGCCTTTATTCTCATGCGATGAATCGCACTGTTTTATTTTAAGAACATCGTGCTCTTGCTTTTCTTACTGGAGGTTATTTACGAAGCATGGCTTCGATAAAATCTTTCCAGTTCCCCATTTCGTGTTCAATCATAACAACCTCTTCGTATTCTTATTAGAATTATACGAGAATATATTTTCAAAGTGAAGATATTTTAACCAGTGTGCAACCGCGCTATGCTGGGTTGCTGACAGCTATTTTCCGACATTTTTCAGGCAATGACTGTGACAGCCAACAAGCATTTATATTAATTTATTGCCGCTGAGAGGGTATTGAAGATGCAGTTGCTGACCAAAGAGAATGGTCCGGAACCGGACTGGCGTGCGCTGGCGCTGCTTATCGAGCGAGGCGGCCTGAACGCCCGCGATCCGCAACTGCTGGCGCAGGCGTATCGTCACAGCACCTTCTGCTGGTACGGCTATGACGATGACAGGCTTATCGCCACGGCCAGAGCAATCAGTGATTTAACCTGGGCAAGCTACCTCGCCGACGTGGTGATCGATCCCGATTATCAGGGGCGCGGTTACGGTGCACAGCTGATGAAGGAAATTAGCCGCACGCTATTACCCTTTGGTAAAGTCTTTATCTATTCAGTTTGCGATAAGGTCGAGTTTTATAAAAAATACCAGTTTTCACTGCTGACCACCGGAATGGTGGCGAGCAGTCCGGAGACGTTATTCTCCATGCGCGAGAACGGCTATATTCGTGAATAACCCACCTGTCTCAGGGTTATATTTAGCGTACTTTTAGTTATCATGATTAGCATTCTAAAAAACTGAACGATTTTTGCACTTTTTATCAAAAGGATTCATTTATGGTTGTGATGTACGGCATCAAGAACTGCGACACCATCAAAAAAGCGCGCCGCTGGCTGGAAAACGCCGGGGTAGAGTACCCCTTTCACGACTACCGCGCTGATGGCCTGACGCCAGCGCTGCTGCAGAGCTTCATTGACGAGCTGGGCTACGAGGCGCTGCTCAACACCCGCGGCACCACCTGGCGCAAGCTGGATGAGGCGACCCGCAACGGCATTACCGATGCCTCTGCCGCCGCTGCGCTGATGCTGACGATGCCGGCAATCATCAAACGCCCATTGCTCTGTGCGCCCGGTAAGCCTATGCTGCTGGGTTTCAGTGAAAATAACTATCAGCAGTATTTCAACGAGGTGTAGTGCTATGTCTTGCCCGGTCATTGAGCTGACGCAACAGCTTATTCGTCGCCCTTCCCTGAGCCCCGATGATGCAGGTTGCCAGGCGCTGCTCACCGAGCGACTGCGCGCCGCTGGTTTTACCATCGAAGCGATGGACTTTGGCGATACGCAGAACGTCTGGGCATGGCGCGGTCAGGGTGAAACGCTGGCGTTTGCCGGCCATACCGATGTGGTGCCGCCTGGCGACGCCGATCGCTGGATCAACCCGCCATTCGAACCGACCATTCGCGACGGCATGTTATTCGGTCGTGGCGCAGCGGATATGAAAGGCTCGCTGGCCGCAATGGTGGTTGCCGCCGAGCGCTTTGTGGCCCAGTATCCAGACCATAAAGGCCGTCTCGCCTTCCTGATTACCTCCGATGAAGAAGCCAGCGCGCAGAACGGCACCGTAAAGGTGGTGGAAGCGCTGATGGCACGCAACGAGCGCCTCGACTACTGCCTGGTGGGCGAGCCATCCAGTACCGAAGTGGTGGGCGACGTGGTGAAAAATGGTCGCCGTGGCTCGCTGACCTGCAACCTGACCATTCACGGCGTGCAGGGTCACGTCGCCTATCCGCATCTGGCGGATAACCCGGTGCACCGCGCCGCGCCGATGCTCAACGAACTGGTCGCCATTGAGTGGGATCAGGGCAACGACTTTTTCCCGGCGACCAGCATGCAGATTGCCAATATCAAAGCGGGCACCGGCAGCAATAACGTCATCCCCGGCGATCTGTTCGTGCAGTTTAACTTCCGCTTCAGTACGGAACTGACCGACGAGATGATCAAATCCCGGGTCATCGCGCTGCTCGATAAGCATCAGCTGCGCTATACCCTCGACTGGTGGCTCTCCGGTCAGCCATTCCTGACCTCGCGCGGCAAGCTGGTGGATGCGGTGGTGAACGCGGTTGCGCACTATAATGAAATTAAACCGCAGCTGTTAACCACCGGCGGCACCTCAGACGGCCGCTTTATTGCGCGTATGGGCGCGCAGGTGGTGGAGCTCGGGCCGGTCAACGCGACGATTCATAAGATCAACGAGTGCGTCAACGCCGCCGATCTGCAACTGCTGGCCCGGATGTATCAACGTATCATGGAGCAGCTCGTCGCCTGACGGCTGCCACGTAAAGAGGATAAGCGCATGGAACTGCTGGCAAGATACTGGTGGGTACTGGTGATCGTGTTTATGGTCGGGGTGCTGATCAACGTGATCAAAGATTTGAAACGCGTCGATCACAAAAAATTTCTCGCCAACAAACCAGAGCTGCCGCCACATCGTGATTTCAACGATAAGTGGGATGACGAAGACGACTGGCCGAAGAAAAAGCCGTAATAAAAAAGCCCTCCTGCGAGGGCTTTTTTTATCGGTGCGTTTCGCTGCCTACAGCAGCTCAATAATATCGTCATCTTTCGGCTTACCGCCGCTTAACGCTTCATCGAAGTAGCGCTTCGGCACGGTAAAGCGCAGGTGCTCAATGGCGCGCTCCATACTGCGCTCATCAATGGCGTGGCCCAGATCGTCAATGATATCCAGCGTCACGTCCCCACCCAGCTGAACCAGCGCTTCGGCAGCATCGGCGGCATGAGCCAGCTCGATGACCCGGTCCTCACCGCCGTGGATCAAGTGCACGGTAACGCCGGGCGATGCCTGCGCTGGCACGCGAGCGAAACGCCCGTTGAAGGCGATGACGCGCGACGCCAGGTCAGGCTCCGCCTGCGTGCTTTCCAGCGCCATGATGGCGCCCTGGGAAAAGCCGATCAGCGCCGTCGCCGCACCGGTTAATCCGCTCTGGCGCTGCCAGTAGCGTACCGTCTCGACAAAGCGCGGCATACTCTCATCAATACGCGCCTGGCGGTTCTCCTCCGTCACGCCCTGTACGGAAAACCACTCGCGCCCCGGCTCTGGCCCGCTCGGTGCCGGACCGCCGACGCTGACCACCAGCGCATCCGGGAAATGCGGCGCAAACCAGCGGCCGATTTCGCTCATGGACACCGGGTTATCGCCCACGCCGTGAAACAGCAGCAGCAGCTGTCTGGGGGGAACGTCCGGGCTTTGTACTACTACGTGGTCATGTTTCATTACCGCCTCCTCAGGTACTGAGCAACAGTCTACGCCGGGTAATCTCAATGACCATGCCAGTTAACTGAATGACTCAGTTAAAAAAATTGCAGTGCGGCGATGTGGTTCTGTAACGCTTCGCCCCGTTCGGCATCGAGGCTGGCAAGTGCCTGGCCCGTCTCCAGCCGCAGCTGCTTCACCAGCGCTTTGCGGCCCTCCGCGCCCTGTTGCTGCCCGTTAAACCAGCGACGCAATGCGGGCAAGGCCAGGTCACAGGCCAGCAGCAGCCGGTTCAGGCTGCCGATGCAGGCCTCCGGTGGGCGATGCGCAAAGGCAAATCCCGCCAGCTCGCGCCAGTCCTCATCATTAAGGGTAGCCTGGTGTGAGGGTATGACCGGCAGTTCTTCGTCAATCCACGGCTGCAGCCATGTGGCATCCCGGCACAGCCGCTGGTGTTCATGCCCGGCCAGCGCGTGTCCGGCGGCGCTCAGCGGCAGGAGCGCCATTGCGGTATAACATCCGCTGCTCGCTTCCCGATGACTGCCGACGCGCACCAGCGTAAAGCCGCAACGCTGCCAGAAGCGCCACAGTTCAGGGGTATACCCGAAGCTCACGGAGAGATAATCACAGTCAGGCTGCGCGTTCGCCTGCGCCCATGCGATCAGCAGCGCGCCGAACCCTTCGCGCTGCCGTGCCGGGTGCACCGCAATACGGCTGATGCGTAGCCCGCGCAGCGTTGCGGCATCGGGGCTTCCACCGTGCGCTGCCAGCGACTGCGCGACCAGGTTGCCGCGCGGGCGGCGAAATCCAGCCCACACGGCGGCACTCAGCGCGGCGCTCAGCCCGCCCTCCTCTACCAGCCACAGCGCGCCCGCCGGGCGTTCCCCCGCCAGCGCCTGAGCAAAACGCTGCCCCGGCGCGTCCATCATGCGCCGCAGGTCGAGCGGTGAGGTGCGGTAGTGCGCTCCGGAAAGCAGGCAATAGAGCGCTGCGATATGGCCGGGGTTATCACGCCACGCCTGCTGCGACAGCGGCACGATACGGCATTCGCCAGCAGGCCGCAGGCGAAAATCGTCGTCATCAAACAGCAGTAGCGCAGCGATAAAGCGCTCCAGCGCATCGTTCCGCGCCCAGCGTACCGGTTGTTCGAGGCTGAAAGTGCGCAGCCCGGGCACGCTGGCACAGAATTTCAGCATGAAACCGCGCCCGGTGCCTTCGTAGCCCTGCACTGTGGTGACCAGCAGCACGCGCGGGAAACCGGCCAGTAGCCTGCGCAGCAGCGGCCCCGGAATGGCGGCAGCTTCATCAATGATGAGCCAGTCATATTGAGCTAACGTGTTCTGTTGCAGGGCAGCGACCAGCGCATCCGGGGCGATAAACTCAAAGCCTGCTCCGGCATGCTGCGCCAGTACCGCCGTGGCGGCTTTTGCCGGTGCCGTCACCAGCACCGCACCCGGCCAGCGGCGCACCAGCATGCCGGCCAGCGCTGACTTGCCACGTCCGCGCGGGGCGGTAACCACCGCTGCGCCCGGCGGGAGGGCCAGTAACGCATCCAGCACCTGCTGCTGCTCGCGCTCGGGTTCTCCCGAGGCCATGCACCATGCCGGGCCGTCCGGCGGCGTGGGGAGCTGAAACGGCTCACCCTGCCGCCAGTGCAGGACGACGTCGTCCTCCAGACAACAGGCGATAAAATGGCGGACGAAATGCGGGGTGGCAATGGGTTCTGGACTGTCGCTCCAGCGCCGGCTGTCGTTATCCGGCTGCGCGGCCCAGCGCTGCCACGGCGGGGTGAGCAGCACCAGCCAGCTTCCGGCGCGCAGCGTGCCAGCCAGCGCCGCCAGCGCGTCGGCGGCAAAGCCGTCCCGGGCATCAAACACCGCGTGGGTAAACTCCCGGCCCAGCAGCGTGCGAACTGCGGCTGGCAGGCAGTGCAGCTCCCCTTGTGGGCGCTCACTTACCGTTAGCCAGTCGCCGGGGAGCGCGGCGGAGAAGCGTGCCAGTTGGGTTTCTGTCCAGGCATCATCGCCCTCAAGCACCAGCACACGACGCTGACCCGTTCGGGCCAGCGCGGCGGTAAAAGCAGACAACTTAGTCATCACAGGAGGGGATCACAGGCGCACGTCATTACCAAAGGTGTTGCACTGGGCAGGGTCGCCACTGTCGAAACCGCGTTTGAACCAGGTGTAGCGCTGTTCAGACGTGCCGTGAGTGAATTTCTCCGGAACCACACGGCCCTGGCTCTGCTGCTGCAGGCGGTCATCGCCAATGGCTTCGGCAGCGTTCAGCGCCTCTTCAAGGTCGCCGGACTCCAGCACGCCCTGCTGCTGCATGGTTTTGCCCCATACGCCGGCAAAGCAGTCGGCCTGCAGCTCCATGCTCACCGACAGTTTGTTAGCTTCCGCTTCGCTGGCGTTCTGCTGCAGCTGACGCACTTTTGGTTCGATGCCGAGCAGCTTCTGCACGTGGTGACCGACCTCATGGGCAATCACATAGCCCTGGGCGAAGTCGCCGCCCGCACCAAGCTTGCGTTTCATCTCGTCATAGAACGAGAGATCGATGTAGACGGTGCTGTCTGCCGGGCAGTAGAACGGCCCCATGATGGACTGGCCGTTGCCGCAGCCGGTGCGGGTGGAGCCGCGATACATCACCAGCTTCGGCTGCTGATAGGTGCGCCCCATCTTCTCAAACTGCTGGCCCCAGCTCTCTTCGGTGGTCGCGAGGATCACCGACGTGAATTTCGCTGCCTCGTCCTCGTTCGGGCTGATGGAGCGCGGCGCACTCTGCTGAGAAGTCGGCTGTTCGCCGGTGAGCAGCGAAGTGAGATCCACGCCGTAATACCCGGCCACCACCACGACCAGCAGCAGCACAATGCCGCCTTTCCCTCTCGGCAGGCGAACACCGCGTCCTCCCATCGCCGGCCCGCGGGCGTTACGTCTGTCCTCTACGTTGTCGCTTTCGCGACGACCTTGCCAACGCATAATTAACCTCTTCACGATTTGTTTTTATGTTTAGATCGTAGGTGGTTAACGCGCGGATTACCATCTCAATCCTGCCCACACTGCATGCGCGCGCATCAAATATACTCACGCTGCGCCGTGACGGTGCTCGTGGGCTTCGCGCGATGCCCTGAAAGCGGCGCTATTGCTGATGATCCAGTTCCACAGCGGCAGCATGGCCAGCAACATCTCTTTCCCGAGCCCGGTGAGGGTGTAATCCACGCGGGGATGCGGCGTTTTCAGTTGATGATCGTGGCGGGTGATCAGGCCATCCCGCTCAAGCTGGCGCAGGGTACGCGTCAGCATCCGCTGCGTCACGCCGGGCAAGGCGCGCGCCAGCTCAGCATGACGCAGCGTTCCCCTTGTCCCTAACGTATAGATAACGCCAGTCGACCAGCGGTTACCGGCGTGACTCAGCACCTCCCTTTTTAACCGATCGTCGCCATCGCTCAGGGCATCGCAAATTACTGAAAAATCTTTAATTTGTTCATCATCCAGCGTCATTTTTGGTTCCGGTATCATCGTTGTGCCTGATTGTCAGCCTCATTCCGCCCCGGCAGGATGACGTTAACAAGAGGAGAAAAGTATGAACAATACCGTTACCCGACCACGAAAAAAAATTCTTATTCTTGGCGCCGGTGAACTCGGCATGGCGATGCTGAACGGGTTTATTCACCAGCGGGCCACGCATACAGAGATTCAGCTCACGGTGTTGCTGCGCCCTGCGTCCAGCGAGGGCACACTGTCGCAGGCTCAGCAAAGCCGCTTGCAGTGGCTGGCCGATCATCAGATTGCAGTTATCAGCGCTGATTTTAACGCGCAGTCAGACCGCGAGCTGGCAGCGGTGTTTGCCCCGTTTGATGCGATTATCAACTGCAGCGGCTTTGTCGGCGGTGCCGGTACGCAGCGGAAAATCACCCAGGCCGTGCTGCTTGCCGGGGTGAAGCGTTATTTCCCGTGGCAGTTTGGCGTTGACTATGACCGCATCGGTAAAGGAAGCGGTCAGCCGGTGTGGGATGAGCAACTGGCGGTGCGGGAGCAGCTTCGGGCCCAGCACCATACTGAATGGGTTATCGTTTCAACCGGGATGTTTACCAGTTTCCTGTTCGAGCCGCTGTCTGGCGTGGTGGATATTCCCGGAAAACGCGTGGTGGCGTTGGGTGAGGCGGATTACGCCCTGACGCTGACGACCCCTGCTGATATTGGTATGCTCACCGCGGCACTCTTCTTCCACCAGCCGGAAATCAAAAACGACGTGGTCTACGTGGCCGGTGATACCCTGAGCTGGCGCGAACTGGCCGAAGTACTCTCCCGGCACTTTAACGCTACGTTTACGCTTGAAGTGGCTGATGTCGCCCGTCTGCGCGAGGCGGTGCGCAGGGCACCCGATGATGTTTCGGCAGCCTATCGACTGGCTTTTGCCCGCCCCGATGGCGTGGCATGGGACAAAGCCGCGTCATGGAACGCCCGTCATGGCATTGCGGTTACGGATGTCGCCGCCTGGCTGCGCGAAAAGGGATAAGGGCGAAAAAAAGCCGGGTGCGGAAAGTCCGCCCCGGCGCAGATACGGCAAAGCGGACGGTCAGTCGAGGTTCACGCCCAGACGACGCGCCACTTCCTCGTAGGCTTCAATCAGGCCGCCGAGGCTCTGACGGAAACGGTCTTTGTCCATTTTATCCATAGTCTGTTTGTCCCACAGGCGTGCGCCGTCCGGGGAGAACTCATCGCCCAGCACCACTTCGCCGTTGAACAGGCCAAACTCCAGCTTGAAGTCCACCAGAATCAGCCCGGCGTCGTCGAACAGCTTAAACAGTACCTCGTTCGCGCGGTAGGTCAGTTCCTTCATGCGCGCCAGATTCTCTTTGCTCACCCAGCCGAAGGTTTCGCAGTAGGATTCGTTCACCATCGGATCGTGCAGCTCGTCATTCTTCAGGAACATATCGAACAGCGGCGGGCTGAGCTCAATCCCCTCTTCAGTACCCAGACGCTTCACCAGCGACCCGGCGGCGCGGTTGCGGATCACGCACTCCACCGGCACCATCTCCAGCTTCTTCACCAGCGATTCGGTGTCGGACAGCAGCGCTTCAAGCTGGGTCGGAATGCCCGCTTCCTGCAGTTTCGTCATGATGAAGTGGTTAAACTTGTTGTTCACCATCCCTTTACGGTCGAACTGCTCAATGCGCGCGCCGTCTCCTGCTGACGTATCATTGCGGAATTCGAGCACCAACAGATCCGGGTTTTCCGTGCTGTATACGGTTTTCGCTTTGCCACGATACAACTCAGCTTGCTTTTGCATCTTCAATTACTCCAGGTGTGGTGACCGCTGCGCGGCCTGATAATTAATGCGTAAATTCGGCTTACGTGCCTACGCACACGTTTGCGTAGACAGGATAAAAAAAGGCCGGACGCGTCCGGCCTGGGGTATTACTTGCTGAATGCGGCCTGGAAAGCGGCAACCAGCGCGTCGTTCTGCGACTGCGTCAGGGTATGGCCTTTCGGGTCGATGAACTGCAAGCTGCTGCGGTTATCGAGGTCACCAACCTGAAGCTTGTAGTCGCCCGCCGGCAGCTCCGGATCGCGCGCGCCCAGCTCCTGCCAGTCGCTGTCGGACAGCGGCTTGTAGGTCACGGCGAGGTTACCCTGCGAGCGGGTGGTATCGGTCACTTTCATGCCGACTTTCTCAAGCGCAGCGGGCAGACGGCTCCAGACAACGTTGAACGGACCACGGACGATCAGCACCGGCAGGCCAACATCATCGGCACCGCTCTGAACATCAAGGTCAGAAGCGGAACGGTTTTCCTGCGCGGCCTGAGCGGCAGCCTGGGTTTTATCCAGATCCGCAGCGATAACGTTCAGCATCTGCGCGCTGTAGCGCTGCAGGGAAGCGGCATCCGCAACCGGCTTGCCAGACTGCTCAAGATTCAACAGCTTAACCACGATTGCCTGCTGATAGCCCTGCGGCTTCACGGAAACCTGGTAGCGGCCACGATACTGTTCGTCTTCGTCGGCACGGTTCCACTGCACCCAGTCGGTAGTCAGGGTCTGCGCGGCGTCGTCACGTTTGTCGATGGCATAATTCTGCCCCTGCAATACGGAGACAACCTGCGGCCACAGCGAGCCAGAACGGCCGCTTTCAACCAGCAGCGTGGCGGTATCGCCGGTAAACTGGGTGCGTGCGCCGGTCACCAGCGCCAGCGGCTGTGCAGGCGGACGAATATCCAGCGCCTTGCCGACAGCGCCGCTGCCGTTGGTCACTGGAATGTTGTAGTTACCGTTTTCGACCGGCAGGATCATCCCGGCGGGTGCATGAAGCTCCGCCAGCGGCTGCGCATCCAGATAGGACTCGTCTCCGCTGACCTGACGCTTGTAGCGTGAATCGGAACTGCAGGCAGCCAGCAACATAATTAATGAAACGCTAGCGACCTTTGCTACACGCGACTTCTGAACTGAATAAGCCATCAAATCTCCCTAAACTTTACAGCAAACCGGCAAACTTAAGCGCACTGGCAACCGCGTCACGACCTGCGTCGGTGATCGGTGTCATTGGCAGACGCAGCGTGTCGGTCGCCACAAGTCCCAACTCCTTACAGGCCCATTTCGCCGGGATCGGATTGGGTTCGACAAACAATTTATGGTGAAGCGGCATCAGGCGCTGGTTGATGATGCGTGCCTCGTTGAACTGCCCTGCGGCAGCCAGACGGCACATGTCCGCCATATCACGCGCAGCGACGTTGGTGGTGACGGAAATCACCCCATGACCGCCGAGCTGCATAAAGTCCAGCGCGCTGGCGTCATCACCGCTGAGCAGCACGAAGTCGTCTTCGACCAGCTCTTTGATCTGATGAACGCGGGTTAAGTTCCCGGTGGCTTCTTTAATACCGACAATATTTTTTACTTTCGCCAGGCGACCAACGGTCTCCGGCAGCATATCGCACCCGGTACGGGACGGCACATTATACAGAATCTGCGGCAGATCGGTGTGTTCCGCGATGGCTTTGAAGTGCTGGAACAGGCCTTCCTGGGTAGGACGATTATAGTACGGCGTGACGGTCAGGCAGCCAGCAATGCCGCTGTCGTTGAAGCGCTGCGTCAGGCTAATGGCCTCAGAGGTGGCATTCGCACCGGTACCGGCGATGACCGGAATGCGTCCGTCAGCCAGCTCCAGCGTCATCATTACCACATCGCCATGCTCATCGTGGCTGAGCGTCGCCGATTCACCCGTGGTCCCTACCGAAACAATCGCCGACGTCCCGTTGGCAATATGATACTCAACCAGCTTTTTCAGGCTTGACCGGCAGACATTACCTTTGTCATCCATCGGTGTGATAAGCGCGACAATACTTCCCGTGAACATGGGCCATCCTCTGTGCAGACAATAATCCCAATGGTACGTTTGGTGCCCCGGTAAAAGCAAGCGACGAGGCATCGCCGGGGCTGTTGTACCGATGATTTTTTTATGCTTTCCTTAGGATTACCTCACCGAATCACAGGAAGTTCAGGTTTGACTGCATCAGCTCACCATTTTCTTGTCATTACCGCACTGGGCGCAGACCGCCCAGGAATCGTTAATACCATCACGCGTCACGTGAGCAGCTGCGGTTGTAATATTGAGGATAGTCGGCTGGCGATGCTGGGTGAGGAGTTCACCTTCATCATGTTGCTGTCGGGAAGCTGGAATGCGATCACCATGATCGAATCCACCCTGCCGCTGAAAGGCGCCGAGCTGGAGCTGCTCATCGTGATGAAGCGCACCACCGGCCAGGCACGCGCCATGATGCCGGAAACCGTCTGGGTGCAGGTAGAAGTGCCCGACTCGCCGCATTTGATTGAGCGTTTCACCGCATTGTTTGACGCTCACGGCATGAACATCGCCGAACTGGTGTCGCGTACCCAGCCGGCAAAAGCGGACACGCCGCCGCAGCTTTTTATTCAAATCACCGCTCACAGCCCGGCCTCGTCCGATGCATCAATAATCGAGCAGGCGTTCAAAGCACTATGTACAGAACTCAATGCGCAAGGCACTATTAGCGTAGTGAACTACCCGTAGCACGACGAACAGGATGGAGAGGAGTAATGAATTCACTGAAAGCCGGTGACATCGCACCGAAATTTAGCTTGCCCGATCAGGATGGTGAACAAGTAAATTTGGCCGACTTCCAGGGACAGCGCGTTCTGGTTTATTTCTATCCCAAGGCCATGACCCCGGGTTGCACCGTTCAGGCGTGCGGCCTGCGCGATAACATGGACGATTTGAAGAAAGCCGGTGTGGAAGTGCTGGGTATCAGCACCGACAAACCGGAAAAGCTCTCGCGCTTCGCCGAAAAAGAGCTGCTCAACTTCACGCTGCTCTCCGATGAAGACCACAGCGTCTGCCAGCAGTTTGGCGTCTGGGGCGAAAAGTCCTTTATGGGCAAAACCTATGACGGCATCCACCGCATCAGCTTCCTGATTGGTCCTGACGGCGTGGTAGAGCATGTGTTCGACAATTTCAAAACCAGCAACCACCACGATATCGTGCTGGACTGGGTGAAAGCGAACGCCTGAGTTTTGCGCTGTGACAAACACAAAAAAGCCGACGTAACGTCGGCTTTTCTTTTAGCGCTCTTCTATCGACAGCCCGTCGGGCCAGGCGTGTACCACCGCCTTCACCAGCGTCGCCAGCGGGATCGCGAAGAACACGCCCCAGAATCCCCACAGCCCGCCGAAAATCACCACCGAGAGAATGATCACCAGCGGATGCAGGTTCACCGCTTCGGAGAACAGCACCGGCACCAGCAGGTTACCGTCCAGCGCCTGGATAATCAGGTAGACCGCCATACAGCTCCAGAACTCCGGGCCGAGCCCGAACTGGAACAGCGCCACGCCCACCACCGGAATAGTCACTACAAAGGCACCGATGTAAGGGATGAGTACTGAAATGCCCACCAGCACCGCCAGCAGCAGCGAGTAGTTCAGGCCGAACAGCACAAACCCAATCCAGGTGGCGACGCCCACCACCACCATCTCCAGCACCTTGCCGCGAATATAGTTGGTGATCTGCTGGTTCATCTCTACCCACACCTGCCCGGCCAGCCCGCGATTGCGCGGCAGAACGCGGCGCACGGCGCTGAGCATCTGCTCTTTGTCCTTCACCAGGAAGAACACCATCAGCGGCACGAGGATCAGATAAATCGCCAGCGTCAGCAGACCGACCAACGACGCCAGGGAATATTTCACCACCGAGTCGCCCAGCCCCATCATACGGGTGCGCATATTCTCCGCCATCGCATCGATGATGCCGGCATCCATCAGCGCCGGATAGCGTTTCGGCAGAGTAGCGGCGAAATCAGAGAGCTTATTGAGCATCCCTGGCATGTCGCGGATCAGGTAGATGCCCTGCTGCCAGGCGACCGGGGCCACCACCAGCAGCAGCATCAGCAGAATGCCAACGAACAGGATCAGCACCAGCGAGGCGGCCAGCGTCCGCGAGCAGCCGAGGCGCTCCAGCCGGGCGGTAGGCCACTCCAGTAAGTACGCGAGGACAATCGCCACCAGCAGCGGTGCCAGCAGGCCATGCAGGAAAAAGAGGATACAAAATCCGGCAACCAGAATAACCAGCAGCGCTATCGCCTCAGGATCGCTGAACCTGCGACGATACCACTGCATTAACATTTCAAGCATAACCCGTCCCTGACAAGGTGATGGAAGGCAAAACAGGGCTGGAATTGTAGCGAAATGTGACAGAAAAGACTTCGCTTTTTCGAGCCGCGTTCAGAAAAGAGCAGGCCCGGAAAATATCGTTTTTATAAATCCTCGCTGACCCGCTACACTCCGAGAGCGCCCGGTATTATGCGGAACGAAACCGCGCCGGCCCGGTCAAAATGTTGATTTGATTGATACAGGATAGAGGTTATGTTCAGGCAGTTGAGAAAAACGCTGGTTGCGACCCTCATTACGACCCTGATGGCCGCCCAAGTGGCGCCCGCCTGGGCCGATACCACCGACGACCTGCCTGACATGGGCACCTCAGCGGGCAGCACGCTCTCCATCGGCCAGGAGCTGCAGATGGGTGACTACTACATGCGCCAGCTGCGCGGTAGTGCGCCGTTGATCAACGATCCGCTGCTGGTGCAGTACGTCAACAAGCTGGGGATGCGGCTGGTAAGCCATGCTAACTCGGTGCGCACGCCGTTCCACTTCTCGCTCATCAACAATGACGAAATAAACGCCTTCGCCTTCTTCGGCGGCAATGTGGTGCTGCACTCGGCGCTGTTTCGCTATGCCGACAACGAAAGCCAGCTCGCCTCGGTGATGGCGCATGAAATCTCCCACGTCACCCAGCGCCACCTGGCGCGCGCGATGGAAGACCAAAAACGCAGTGCGCCCCTGACCTGGGTCGGCGCACTCGGCTCGATTCTGCTGGCGATGGCCAGCCCGCAGGCGGGGATGGCAGCCCTCACCGGTACACTGGCTGGCACCCAGCAGGGCATGATCAGCTTCACCCAGCAAAACGAACAGGAAGCGGATCGCATCGGCATTCAGGTGCTGCAGCGCTCGGGCTTCGATCCGCAGGCGATGCCGACGTTCCTTGAGAAGCTGCTCGATCAGGCGCGCTACTCCAGCCGTCCGCCGGAGATCCTGCTGACCCACCCGCTGCCTGAAAGCCGCCTCTCGGACGCCCGCAACCGCGCCAACCAGATGCGTTCCGTGGTCGCGCAATCCTCAGAAGATTTCTATATGGCGAAGGTGCGCGCCCTCGGCATGTATAAGTCGGGCCGCAATCAGCTCACCAGCGATCTGCTGGATGCGCTGGCAAAAGGCAACGTGCGCGAGCAGAATGCGGCCCGTTACGGGCGCGCGCTGCAGGCTATGGAAGCAAAAAACTTCGCCGACGCGAAAACGCTACTGCAGCCGCTGCTGAGCGCCAGCCCGGCCAACGCCTGGTATCTTGACCTCGCGACCGATATCGACCTTGGCCTTAACCGGGCCAGCGACGCCATCAACCGCCTGAAAAACGCGCCGGACCTGCGCAATAATCCGGTGCTGCAGCTCAACCTCGCCAATGCGTATCTGGAAAACAGCCAGCCGGCCGAAGCGGTGAAAATCCTTAACCGCTATACCTTTGCGAATAAAGAAGACACCAACGGCTGGGATCTGCTGGCGCAGGCGCAGGCAGCGCTCAACAGCCGCGATCAGGAGCTGGCCGCCCGCGCCGAAGTGCTGTCCCTGACGGGTCGTCTCGATCAGGCAATCTCCCTGCTCAGCAGCGCCAGCAGCCAGGTCAAAACCGGCAGCCTGCAGCAGGCGCGCTACGATGCGCGCATTGACCAGCTGCGCCAGCTGCAGCAGCGCTTCAAGCCCTATGAAAAGATGTAAGGAATAACCATGTCAGAGACGATTACCCTCTATCACAACCCGCGCTGCTCAAAAAGCCGTGAGACGCTCGCCCTGCTGAAAGATAGAGGCGTGGAGCCGCAGGTGGTGCTCTATCTGGAGACGCCGCCGGATGCGGCGACGCTGAAGGGGCTGCTGCACAAGCTCGGTTTCGCCAGCGCGCGTGAGCTGATGCGCACCAAAGAGGAGCTGTATAAAACCCTCAACCTGGCGGATGCCTCCCTGAGCGAAACGGATCTGATCGCTGCCATGACGGAAAACCCGAAATTGATTGAACGCCCGATTGTCGTGGCAGGAGATAAGGCGCGACTCGGACGTCCGCCCGAACAGGTGCTTGAGATCCTGTAACCAGCGCCCTCCCTGCGAGGGCGTTGTTATTTACAGCCCGAGGATCTCTTTAACGAACGGAATGGTGAGTTTGCGCTTGGCGGTGATGGAGGCGCGATCGAGCTGATCGAGCGTCATAAACAGGGTACGCATCTCGCGGTCGAGGCGCTTGAGCAGAAAACGTCCCACGTCTTCGGGCAGTTCGAACCCGCGTAACCGGGCGCGCAGCTGAAGCGCCTGCAGTTTTTCTTCATCGGTGAGCGGCTGCAGCTTGTAGATTTGCCCCCAGTCGAGACGCGAGGCGAGATCGGGAAGCTGCAGATTAAGCTGGCGCGGTGGACGATCGCCGGTGATCAGCAGGCGCGTCTGGCCGGATTCCAGGATCCGATTGTAGAGATCGAAAATCGCCATTTCCCAGGGGGCATCCCCGGCGATGCATTCGATGTTGTCGATACACACCAGCGACAGGTGTTCCATCCCTTCCAGCACTTCCGGCACGAACCAGGTGCGCTTATCCAGCGGCACGTAGCCCACGGCCTCTCCACGCTGCGAGAGTTCGGCACAGGCTGCATGCAGCAGATGGCTGCGCCCGCCCCCTTCCCGCGACCAGAAGTAGATATAACCGCTGTGATCCTGACGCAGCACGTTCTGCAGCGCGGCAAGTAAAGAGGGATTATCACCCGGCCAGAAACTGTCGAAGGTTTCATCATCGGGTAGAAAGAGTGGCAACGAGAGCTGAGCCGGTGTGTTCAGACGTACCTCAAACGGGCTTACAAAAATACGCGGCGAGTGTAACACAGTTTCGCTTCGCTGTTGAACCGGGCAAGGATCCTTACCCGGTTTCACCGATCAATGCGTTTTCCCATCCTCATCCGGCGCATCCAGCACCACTTCTTCCGGACGCAGAACGCTGATAAGTTTGAAGATCAGGCTCAGGCCAACACCGACGATGGTGGCGAGCGCCATGCCTTTCAGCTCGGCTGCACCGATATGCACCTTCGCACCGCTGACGCCGATGATCAGGATCACCGAGGTGAGGATCAGGTTCTGCGCTTTGCTGTAATCCACTTTGGATTCAATCAGCACGCGAATACCGGATGCGCCGATCACGCCGTACAGCAGCAGCGATACGCCGCCCATCACCGGCACCGGGATGATCTGGATTGCCGCCGCCAGTTTCCCGACGCAGGAGAGCAGAATGGCGATAATCGCCGCGCCGCCGATCACCCAGGTGCTGTAAACGCGGGTAATCGCCATCACGCCAATGTTTTCCCCGTAGGTGGTGTTCGGCGTGGAGCCGAAGAAGCCAGAGAACATGGTGGACAGGCCGTTGGCAAACATGGAGCGGTGCAGGCCAGGGTCGCGGATCAGATCTTTTTTCACGATGTTCGCCGTCACCACCAGATGACCGACGTGTTCGGCGATCACCACCAGCGCCGCCGGCAGAATCGTGAAGATAGCGAACCACTCAAAGCGCGGGGTGTAGAAGGTGGGCAGGGCGAACCAGTGCGCTTCGGCAACCGGGGTGAAGTCCACCACGCCCATCGCAAACGACAGCGCGTAGCCCGCCAGCACGCCGATAAGGATCGGGATAATGGCGAGGAAGCCACGGAACAGCACCGAACCGAACACCGTCACCGCCAGCGTCACCAGCGAAATAATGATGGTTTTACTGTCCGCCGCCGCGCCCTCTGCCGGCAGCAGCCCGGCCATACCGGCGGCGACGCCCGCCAGCTCAAGCCCGATCACGGCAACGATAGCGCCCATCGCTGCGGGTGGGAACATCACGTCCAGCCAGCCGGTGCCCGCTTTCTTAACGATCAGCGACACCAGGCAGAACAGGAAGCCGCACATGATAAAGCCGCCCAGCGCCACTTCGTATCCCAGCGGCAGCAGGAGCAGCACCGGCGAGATGAACGCAAAGCTTGACCCCAGATAGGCCGGGATTTTGCCTTTACAGATGAAGAGGTAGAGCAGCGTGCCGACGCCGTTGAACAGCAGCACGGTGGCCGGGTTAATGTGAAACAGGATCGGCACCAGAACGGTGGCGCCAAACATGGCGAACAGGTGCTGCAAACTGAGCGGAATGGTTTGCAGCAGCGGTGGACGCTCGCTGACACCGATAGCACGGCGCGTCATAGTGTTTTCCTCACGTGTTGTGTGTTGTCGTTATTCCCTGCCCTTCGTGAAAAGGCACCCAGGGTTATGGCCCAAAAAAAAGCCGACTATCAAGTCGGCTCTTATTATCAAATCGCTTATTTAGTACCAAAGATTTTGTCGCCGGCATCGCCGAGGCCAGGGATGATGTATCCCTGCTCATTCAGCCCCTGATCGATTGAAGCGGTGTACAGCTCAACGTCCGGGTGCACTTTCTCCAGCGCGGCGATGCCTTCCGGCGCGGCCACCAGTACCAGCACTTTAATGCTGGTGCAGCCCGCTTTCTTCAGCAGGTCGATGGTGGCGATCATCGAGCCACCGGTTGCCAGCATCGGGTCAACCACCAGCGCCATGCGCTCGTCGATGTTAGACACCAGCTTCTGGAAATAGGGCACCGGCTCAAGCGTCTCTTCATCGCGATAGACGCCAACCACGCTGATGCGGGCGCTCGGCACGTGCTCCAGCACGCCTTCCATCATGCCCAGACCGGCACGCAGGATCGGCACCACGGTGATCTTTTTACCTTTGATCTGCTCAACCTGCACCGGGCCGTTCCAGCCTTCGATGGTCACTTTTTCCGTTGCCAGATCGGCGGTTGCTTCATACGTCAGCAGGCTCCCAACTTCGGAGGCGAGTTCACGAAAACGCTTGGTGCTGACGTCATGCTCGCGCATCAGCCCCAGCTTGTGTTTGACGAGTGGGTGTTTGACTTCCACGATCTTCATACTCTTTCTCCCCGAAAAGATGGCAACCACAAAAAAAATCGCGGGATTATACCGCTTTTTTCCCGCTGCGCCACATCCAGCGCCGTTGATCCTAATCAAACGGACTGGAAATGAGTATAAAGAACAATAATGCTAACCGCACAGACAAGAGGCTCGCAAACGTTTGCCTGCACTGATAGAATTGCCGCGTTTTCCGGATGGCACCCTTTCCTGAGCCTGACAGGCCATCTGATTTACCACCAACCGCAACCGCGTGGGGACTCTGCAGTGACCGATAAAACCTCTCTCAGCTATAAAGATGCCGGTGTTGATATTGACGCAGGTAACGCTCTGGTCGACCGAATCAAAGGTGTTGTGAAAAAGACCCGCCGCCCGGAAGTGATGGGTGGACTGGGCGGATTCGGCGCATTGTGCGCACTGCCGCAAAAATATCGCGAACCGGTACTGGTTTCCGGCACCGATGGCGTCGGCACCAAGCTGCGTCTGGCGATGGACCTCAAGCGTCACGACACCATCGGTATCGATCTGGTGGCGATGTGCGTGAATGACCTGGTGGTACAGGGTGCGGAACCGCTGTTCTTCCTCGATTACTACGCTACCGGCAAACTGGATGTCGATACCGCTTCCAGCGTCATTACCGGTATTGCCGAAGGCTGTCTGCAGTCAGGCTGCGCGCTGGTCGGCGGCGAAACCGCTGAGATGCCGGGCATGTACCACGGCGATGACTATGACGTTGCCGGGTTCTGCGTTGGCGTGGTGGAAAAATCAGAAATCATCGACGGCAGCAAAGTGGCTGACGGCGACGTGCTGGTGGCGCTGGCCTCAAGCGGCCCGCACTCCAACGGCTACTCGCTGGTGCGTAAAATTCTGGAAGTCAGCGGCAGCGACCCGCTGACCACCGAACTCGACGGCAAGCCGCTGGCGGATCACCTGCTGGCCCCGACCCGTATCTATGTAAAATCCATTCTCAGCCTGATTGCGCAGAGCGACGTCCACGCCATCGCCCACCTCACCGGCGGCGGCTTCTGGGAAAACATTCCGCGCGTGCTGCCGGACAACACCCAGGCGGTGATCGACGAGTCCTCCTGGCAGTGGCCGGCCGTGTTCAACTGGCTGCAGCAGGCCGGGAACGTCAGCCAGCACGAGATGTACCGCACCTTCAACTGCGGCGTGGGCATGCTGATCGCCCTGCCGGCGGCTGAAGCGGACAACGCCATTCAGCTGATGAACGACGCGGGCGAAACCGCCTGGAAAATCGGCGTCATTAAGGCGTCGGATTCCGACGAGCGCGTGGTTATCCAGTAAATGAATATCGTGGTGCTGATCTCCGGCAACGGCAGTAATCTGCAGGCCATCATCGATGCCTGTGCCAGTAAAAACATCGCTGGCACCCTGCGGGCGGTATTCAGCAATAAGGCCGACGCGTTCGGCCTTGAGCGCGCCAGAGAAGCAGGCATTCCGGCCCATGCGTTGAGCGCCAGCCAGTTTGCCACCCGTGACGCCTTTGACCGTGAGCTGATGCTGGAGATCGACGCATATGCCCCGGATCTGGTGGTGCTGGCGGGTTATATGCGCATTCTCAGCCCGGAATTTGTGGCGCACTACGCGGGGCGGCTTATCAATATCCACCCCTCGCTGCTGCCGAAGTATCCGGGGCTGCATACCCATCGTCAGGTGCTGGAAAACGGCGATAGCGAACACGGCACTTCCGTGCATTTCGTTACCGACGAGCTGGACGGCGGACCGGTGATCCTGCAGGCGAAAGTGCCGGTGTTTGACGGCGATGACGAAGCGGACATCACCGCCCGGGTGCAGGCCCAGGAGCACGCCATCTATCCCCTGGTGGTGAGCTGGTTTGCTGAAGGCAGGCTGGCGATGCGCGATAACGAGGCCTGGCTCGACGGCCGGAAGCTTCCGCCTCAGGGCCACGCTGCCGACGAATAAAACGCACGCTCTGCCCCGGCAGGGCGTTTTTTATGGTCTTCTTTCATCAGCGCCACGACACGGGCAATTACAGGTTACGGGCACAATCCGCCCTCTCCTTTTCGGATAACTGTCATACTTATCGGGCATAGTTGGACATAAGCGGGTTCAGCTCGCCATAATAACCACGAGACGGCGTTGTCACGTCCCGCGTTTACCAACCGGAGTGTGAGTAGTAATGGGTCAGGAAAAGCTATATACCGAAAAAGAATTAAGCTGGCTGTCTTTCAATGAGCGTGTTCTGCAGGAAGCAGCGGATAAAAGTAACCCGCTAATTGAGCGAATGCGCTTTCTGGGCATCTATTCCAACAATCTCGATGAGTTCTATAAGGTGCGCTTCGCCGAGCTGAAGCGACGCATTCTGATCACCGAAGAACAGGGATTAACCTCCCATTCGCGCCACCTGCTGGGCAAGATCCAGGCCCGGGTGCTGAAAGCGGATCAGGAGTTCGATACCCTGTATAACGATCTGCTGCTGGAGATGGCGCGCAATCAGATCTTCCTGATCAACGAGCGCCAGCTCTCCCCAAACCAGCAAACCTGGCTGCGACAGTATTTCAAACAGCATCTGCGTCAGCACATCACTCCGACGTTAATCAATCGCGACACCGACCTGGTGCAGTTCCTGAAGGACGATTACACCTATCTGGCCGTAGAGATTATCCGCGGGGATGATATCCGCTATGCGCTGCTGGAAATCCCTTCGGATAAGATGCCGCGCTTCGTCAACCTGCCGCCGGAGACGCCGCGCCGCCGCAAACCGATGATCCTGCTGGATAACATCCTGCGCTACTGCCTCGACGATATCTTCAAAGGCTTCTTCGATTACGATGCGCTGAACGCCTACTCGATGAAGATGACGCGCGACGCGGAGTACGATCTGGTGCATGAGATGGAGTCGAGCCTGCTGGAGCTAATGTCCTCCAGCCTCAAGCAGCGCCTGACCGCCGAGCCGGTGCGCTTTGTCTATCAGCGTGACATGCCGGATGCGATGGTGGAGATGCTGCGCGATAAGCTGACCATCACCCACTACGACTCAATTATCCCCGGCGGGCGCTACCACAACTTTAAAGACTTCATTGGCTTCCCGAACGTCGGTAAAGCCAATCTGGTGAACAAGCCGCTGCCGCGCCTGCGCCATATCTGGTTCGATAAGTTCCGCAACGGTTTTGACGCTATTCGCGAACGCGACGTGCTGCTCTACTACCCGTATCACACCTTTGAACACGTGCTGGAGCTGCTGCGTCAGGCCTCCTTCGACCCGAGCGTGCTGGCGATCAAAATCAACATCTATCGCGTGGCGAAAGATTCGCGCATCATCGACTCGATGATCCACGCCGCGCACAACGGTAAAAAAGTGACGGTGGTGGTGGAGCTGCAGGCGCGCTTTGACGAAGAGGCCAACATCCACTGGGCGAAGCGCCTGACCGAAGCGGGCGTGCACGTCATCTTCTCTGCGCCGGGGCTGAAAATTCACGCCAAGCTGTTCCTGATCTCGCGTAAGGAAGGCGACGACGTGGTGCGTTATGCCCACATCGGTACCGGTAACTTCAACGAGAAAACGGCCCGGCTGTATACCGACTACTCCCTGCTGACCGCCGATGCGCGCATCACCAATGAAGTGCGTCGGGTGTTCAACTTTATCGAAAACCCTTATCGCCCGGTGCATTTCGACTACCTGCTGGTGTCGCCGCAAAATAGCCGCCGCCTGTTGTATGAAATGGTGGATAAAGAGATCGCAAATGCGCAAAATGGCCAGCCTTCGGGGATCACCCTGAAGCTGAACAACCTGGTGGACAAAGGGCTGGTGGACCGGCTCTATGCGGCATCCTGCTCCGGCGTGCCGGTGAACCTGATGATCCGCGGTATGTGCTCCCTGATCCCGCAACTGGAAGGAATCAGTGACAATATTCGCGTGATTAGCATCGTTGACCGTTATCTGGAGCATGATCGGGTCTATATTTTCAAGAATGGCGGCGACGATAAGGTCTACCTCTCCTCCGCCGACTGGATGACGCGTAATATCGACTACCGCATTGAAGTGGCGGTCGCGCTGCTGGATCCGCGCCTGAAACAACGGGTGCTGGACATTATGGAGCTGCTGTTCAGCGACACCGTAAAAGCGCGTTACATCGATAAAGAGCTGAGCAATCGCTATGTGCCGCGCGGCAACCGCCGCAAAGTACGCGCACAGCTGGCGATTTACGACTACATCAAATCACTAGAGCAACCAGAATAAGTATGCCGATACAGAATCAGGCCCCGCGCCCGCAGGAGTTTGCTGCGGTTGACCTTGGCTCAAACAGTTTCCATATGGTGATCGCGCGCGTGGTGGATGGCGCGATGCAGATCATTGGTCGCCTGAAACAGCGTGTACACCTGGCTGACGGACTGGATGAGAACAATACCCTGAGTGAAGAGGCCATGGAGCGCGGCCTGAGCTGCTTATCCCTGTTCGCCGAGCGCCTGCAGGGATTTGAGGCGGCTAACGTCTGCATCGTGGGCACGCACACCCTGCGCCAGGCGCAAAACGCCAGCGAATTTCTGCAGCGCGCGGAAAAGGTTATCCCCTACCCCATCGAAATCATCTCCGGGAATGAAGAAGCCCGCCTGATTTTCATGGGCGTGGAGCATACCCAGCCGGAGCGCGGCCGCAAGCTGGTGATCGACATCGGCGGCGGCTCGACGGAACTGGTGATCGGCGAGGATTTTGAGCCGCAGCTGGTAGAGAGCCGTCGCATGGGCTGCGTCAGCTTCGGTCAGCACTTCTTCCGGGGCGGCGTGATTAGCCGCGAGAACTTCAAGCGCGCGCGCATGGCGGCGGTGCAGAAGCTGGAAAGCCTCGCCTGGCAGTACCGTATTCACGGCTGGAGCACCGCGCTGGGCGCGTCCGGCACCATCAAGGCGGCGCATGAAGTGCTGGTGGAGATGGGCGAGAAGGATGGGCTTATCACCCCGGAACGGCTGGAAAAACTGGCGGAGACGGTCATGGGCTTTAACAGCTTCGCCGCGCTGAGCCTGCCGGGGCTGTCTGACGAGCGTAAAGCGGTATTTGTGCCGGGGCTGGCGATCTTGTGCGGCGTGTTCGACGCGCTGGGCATTCGCGAGCTGCGCCTCTCTGACGGCGCGCTGCGCGAAGGCGTGCTGTATGAGATGGAAGGCCGCTTCCGCCATCAGGATATCCGCATCCGCACCGCGCAGAGCCTGGCGAACCAGTATCATATTGACCGCGATCAGGCGCACCGGGTGCTGGAAACCACGACGCTTATCTATCAGCAGTGGGAGCAGCAGAATCCGAAGCTGGTGCATCCGCAGCTTACCGCGCTGCTGAAGTGGGCGGCGATGCTGCATGAGGTCGGGCTGGGTATCAATCACAGCGGCCTGCACCGCCATTCGGCCTATATTCTCCAGAACAGCGACCTGCCCGGCTTCAACCAGGAGCAGCAGCAGCTGATGGCGACGCTGGTGCGCTGCCATCGCAAGGCGGTGAAGCTCGACGATCTGCCGCGCTTTACCCTGTTCAAGAAAAAGCAGTTCCTGCCGCTGATCCAGCTGCTGCGCCTCGGCGTACTGCTTAACAACCAGCGCCAGGCCACCAGCACACCGCCGTCCCTGACGCTGGAAACGGATGATAACCACTGGACGCTGCGTTTTCCGCCCAACTGGTTCAGCCAGAACGCGCTGGTGCTGCTCGACCTGGAGCGTGAGCAGCAGTACTGGGAAGCGGTAACCGGCTGGCGGCTGAAAATTGAAGAGGACGCCAGCCCCGATGATGTGGCGGCGTAAATAAAAAAAGCGGCAGAGGATGCCGCTTTTTTTATCGCTGCGGATTAGCCTGGAAGCTGAACCGCGCTCTGGGCTGCACGTCCTTCTTCAGCTTCCAGTTCGACCAGCGTCTCCAGCGGGACCGGATAGCCAATCAAAAAGCCCTGCAGATAGTCGATGCCCAGCCTGCGCACTTCGTCGCGAATGGCTTCTGTCTCCACATACTCCGCGACCACCTGCATTTTTTTCATGCGTGCCAGATGGCAAATGGAGGCGACGATTTGATAATCGAGGCTGCTGGAGAGCAGATTGCGGATGAAGCTGCCGTCAATTTTTAAGATGTCGGCATTGACGTTTTTCAGGCGCGCATAGCTGGCGTACCCGGTGCCGAAGTCGTCGATGGCCACCCGGCAGCCCATCGCCTGCAGGCGGGAGAGCGTCAGGTTAGCCTGCTCGACGTTGGAGAGCGAGTTGCTCTCGGTCACTTCAAAAATAATCTGCCACGGCTCCACCTGATAGCGCTCCAGCATCTGGCGCACTTCGCTGGTAAATACCGCGCGGCACACCGAGGCGGGCGTCAGGTTGATGGAGAAGCGGCTGGCGGGTAACGCCTTGCGGTGTGTATGCATGAAGCGCAGCGTTTTCTCCAGCACCATGTTGTCGATGCGCGACGAGAAGCCAAACTCATGCGCCACCGGCAGGAATTTGTCCGGGGTAATCAGCTCGCCGTCGTCATCCAGCATACGCAGCAGGATCTCGTAGTAGTGATCCCCGCGCGCGCCCTCAATACGCTGCGCCACCAGCCGAAACTCATCGTTATCCAGCGCCTGCTGCAGACGGTTCATCATCTCGACTTTGATCTTCACCGCGCGCTGGACGTGATTCGCGCCGGTGCGCTGCAGGCTTTCCGGGTGATGCGTCGCCAGCGACAGATCCGCCATGGTGCTCATCTCGCCCAGCAGCAGCGGCAGATGGGTCACCGGGGTGCGCACATAGCAGTAGCTCATGCCCACCTGCGGCTGGAGCGGCATCCCGTCCCAGACGAAGCGGAAAGATTTGATGCGCTTATCCAGCTCATCAATGCGCTCTTTGTGAAACTCGGTATTCAGGCGCAGCACCATGTCATCCCCCGACAGCTGATAGACCAGCTCATCGGGATGTAGCACTTCCCGCACCCAGCTCGCCAGCTGCTGTTTATAGTGGATGCCGAGCATCACGCCGTAGTTGCGCCCCAGCAGATCGAGGTCGGGCATGCGCATCAGAAACAGTACCGACCAGGGGGTGCGCGCCAGATCCTGATTCAGCGCGCGCAGATTCGGCAGCTGGATAATCGGGTCGAGATAAGCCACGCGCCGCGCCCGGGTATGCAGCTCGCGCTGGCGAGTGCTCACCAGCGCCATAAAGATGATGATGCACGAGAACACCGCAAAGCTCGACGAGGCGATCGCCAGCTGAATGTCGAAGCCCTGATAGTCGGGAATGTAGCGCGAAAAGTAGTGCGTCAACAGGATGATCACCGGCGTCCAGACGGCAGTAATAAAAATCACCCCAAAGCGCATCGCCCCCCACAGCATTACCGGCAGCAGCAGCGAGAGCGTGTAGTTGCTGTTGAAAATCGTGTTGCTGTTGTTGAGCGGCACCAGCAGCAGGGCAATAAGCGATGCCACCACTGCGCACCAGAGCAGCACTTCAAACGGCGTCACCCGCTTATCGAACTGCTTCCGCATCTGCGAGAAAAAGCTGCGCAGGTAGCGTGGATGGCGGATCACGCGGATGATGAAATAGCACAGCGGAATACCGGTCAGCCCGCCCACCAGCAGCCCCTGATAGTTAATCAGCGTGCGTATGGAGAATGGATTTGGCGACGCCATGCTGGTGCGGTAATCATAGAACCCGGCGAAGCTGGCCATCTGAAACAGCATCAGGAACAGCGAGGCGCTGCACAGCACCAGCCAGAACAGGCGCTGAACCCCGACGCGATGATTCCCGTTCAGCGTGGCGTAGCGATGCGGCACAAATATCCGATAGCATCCCCAGCTGATGATGATGGTGAGTAAAAAGTGAATCACCACCACGATGGTCTCTTTCGGCCCGGCCTCGTTTACATTATGCACCACCAGCGCCAGAATAATTCCGGGAAGGGCTGCCCAGCCGAAGAACAGCATCAGGGCGATAAACAGAGCGACAGGAAGATAGTAAAGCACGGCGGTGCTGTCACCCATAGTGGTATAGGTGTTGCCGAGCCTGACCAGCGGCAGCAGCAGCAGAGGTAGCAGCAGGGGTAAGCCCCACCACTTATCTTTATGACGTTTGTACCAGTTTGCTAAGTGCATAGATGCTCGAGAAAAACCGTATGCCAGACGAGGATTCACGCTGGTGTCTGACCCTGACCTGTGTGCAACGAAGCACGCGCCACCGTGGTGTGTAGAGAATAATGGTTATTATGTAGCTACGGGGGAAGATGATACCGCTCTACGGGGGCGAACTCAAAAGACAAATCGCGCTTTTTCACGGCCAGAGCCGCGCCAGCGCTGCGCTTAATCAGGCTGAAAAATGCGCATCTCGTTGCTACCCTGCGCAACTGACCTTTTTTTACATGATTAATAATTGACCTCCCCGCTTCCCTGTGACTTAATAACCGAATCGCCCGCAAGGCCGGGTAAACACTAAGGGTAATTTCGTGACACAGGCTACGGCAATGCGAAGACGACATCGTTTCAACAGTCGAATGACGCGCATCGTGCTTCTTATCAGCTTCCTCCTCTTTTTCTGCCGCTTCGTCTATTCCGCCGTTGGCGCCTGGCATCACCACCAGGACAAACAGCAGATCCAGCAAATCAGTCAGACTATCGAACCGACCACTACCGAACGCTAGCTTTTTGACCGTGATTTTTTGACGCCCTTCGTGGGGTGGGATTTTTTGCGTTCTGAAAATAGCTTTGCGCGGGTGTTCCGCCCTTTATGGAAGCTTATCTCTTAAGAGCAGACCGGAAGAATCACTGCCCCAGTGGCTCAGGTGATGAAAACATACTGTTGATCGCGCGGGTGTGAGACGATTTGCGGTCAGGCACAGCATCAGCTTCCTACTGCATGGATGCGTTATATAACGCGGTCAGCTTTCCATCCGGGGCCTGGATAAACGTTTTATCATTCAAATGTATGAACATTCTATTATTAACATCGCCAGTAATAACCATAGCGATATCGTTATAAATACATTTGTTATGATGTGGGATGTCCCTGAAACAATGATAGTCATCTGCGCTACCATCATTGCTACCGGTTGGCAGCTGAACATACCCATCGAAGTTCATTATCATAATCGTAATAGAGGATGGTTTTTCACTAAACGCATACCGGCTCAGAATAGTTTTTTTGTTCTCATTCCACCATTTTATTTTTCCATCAATTGTCAGAGGAAGGTATTGCACGTAGACCGCTGCACCATCAACCCTTATGATTGTTGCAGACCTGAGAAAAAACCATACTACGGCTAAAACTACTAACCCGATTATTATAATAATCTTCAGGAGCGATTTAGCGCGCATAAATTTCACCTTCAAGGATGAACGTTGCTTCGAAGTTAGTAAAGAAAGGCTTGAAGGCGAATTTTTCATAACGCTGGAGTACAAACCAGATCCTGAATAGGCTCAACGCGTTGAACCTGAGCTTTATGATATCTTCTTTATCCAGACCAAAATGATCCTGTGCTTTATAATGAATGACCGCTCTGTATCTGTTTTTTTGAAGCGTTAACGCGGTGATGCTTATCTGAGTACTATTAATATCATGAACAGATATTCCCAGACCATTAACACAGTCTTTCCAGCGGGTATATTTTGGTAAACGACTTCGGGAGAGCTGAGCTGAAAAGACCTCAGGCGTTAATGTGTGGGCGTTAAAGTTAAACGTATCAAGCGTCTTTTTTATTCTTATGAGTGTACTGTTTTCAGTTACATCACTCAAAATGAGTTCCCGATAAGACATATCCATTCTGCTGTCATGGAAGTCCATCCCACTATTATATTGCATATGGTTAAAAAGTTTGCTTGCCATGCCTCTGTACGCGCCGGTAAAAGAAAAGTATCTGGCTGCCGCTCTCAACTCGTCAAATAACATACGGACAGTTTTATGTTTACTGATGGCAGGTAGATTAGCCAGTGCTGGATGCGGGTACGGCGCTTTATTATTGCCCCAGTCAATGTATGTTGACACCTGACCGAGATGGTAACGATTTTTTAAGGCATGTTCGCTCATATCGCCGTATTGCATATCGTCAGCAAAGCGATCGTCAAACGGTTTTTTACTGGTAAAAATTATTCCTGGCACAGTAACATCACGCATATTAAATCATCCTTGTAATACGTTCACTTCTTTTGATTATGCGCAACACACGTCGTTATTACAACAGAGAAACCAGCAACAAAATTATGTCATTATGCATAGTTATATAATCATGATTGTAAATATAACAAGCAATTCCATTCACTAATCAAACAACGCTTACATTTTTCAGAAACCACCAACAAATAACTTATTTATCATTAGCACGCTTAATCACATATCATTGAAGCCTGGTACAAAAAGTCATGCGTTATGTTATTCAAGTAATTTTCATGACCAATAGATAAGTACAGCGAACACTGGTAAACATGAAATAGTAAAGCATTACAATTATAAAAAATGCCACTACTGCATTCCATCAGTAATGGCATTATTTTTTATTTCTTCAGACTAATGAATGATAGCCTGTCGTTATTCCCACTCAATCGTCGCGGGCGGTTTGCCGCTGATGTCATACACCACGCGGGAAATGCCGTTCACTTCGTTTATGATGCGGTTGGAGACGCGGCCGAGGAAATCATACGGCAGGTGCGCCCAGTGCGCGGTCATGAAGTCGATGGTCTCAACCGCACGCAGGGAAACCACCCAGTCGTACTTACGGCCATCGCCCATCACGCCGACTGAACGTACCGGCAGGAACACGGTGAAAGCCTGGCTGACTTTGTCGTAGAGATCGGCACGGCGCAGCTCTTCGATGAAGATCGCATCGGCGCGACGCAGCAGGTCACAGTACTCTTTCTTCACTTCGCCCAGCACGCGCACGCCCAGACCCGGCCCCGGGAACGGGTGGCGGTACAGCATGTCGTAAGGCAGTCCCAGCTCCAGACCAATCTTGCGCACTTCGTCTTTGAACAGCTCTTTCAGCGGCTCGACGAGGCCCATCTTCATCTCTTTCGGCAGGCCGCCCACGTTGTGGTGCGACTTGATAACGTGCGCTTTACCGGTGGCCGAGGCCGCGGATTCAATCACGTCAGGGTAGATGGTGCCCTGCGCCAGCCACTTCACGTCCTGCAGCTTCAGCGCTTCTTCGTCGAACACTTCCACGAACACGCGGCCGATGATCTTACGCTTGGCTTCCGGATCGTTCTCACCTGCCAGCGCATCCAGGAAACGCGCTTCCGCCGGAACGTGAACGATGTTGAGACCGAAGTGGTCGCCAAACATGTCCAGTACCTGCTCGGCTTCGTTCAGGCGCAGCAGGCCGTTGTCCACGAACACGCAGGTCAGACGGTCGCCGATGGCGCGGTGCAGCAGCATCGCGGTGACGGAGGAGTCCACGCCGCCGGAGAGGCCGAGGATCACGTTGTCATTACCCACCTGCTGGCGGATACGCTCTACGGCGTCGTCGATGATTTTCGCCGGGGTCCACAGGGCTTCGCTCTGGCAGATATCGATAACGAAGCGCTCCAGCATGCGCAGGCCCTGACGGGTATGCGTCACTTCCGGGTGGAACTGCACGCCGTAGAAACGTTTTTCCTCGTTAGCCATGATGGCGAACGGGCAGGTTTCGGTGCTGGCAACGGTGACGAAGTCAGACGGGATAGCGGTAACTTTGTCGCCGTGGCTCATCCACACGTCCAGCAGCGGCTTGCCGTCGGCGCTCAGGGCGTCTTCGATGCCGCGCACCAGCGCGCTGTCGGTTTTCACTTCCACCTGGGCGTAGCCGAACTCGCGCTCGTCAGAACCCTGTACGTGGCCGCCTAACTGCATCGCCATCGTCTGCATGCCGTAGCACACGCCCAGAACCGGGACGCCAGCGTCAAACACGTACTGCGGGGCGCGCGGGCTGTTCTCTTCGGTGGTGCTTTCCGGGCCGCCAGAGAGAATGATGCCGTTCGGGTTGAAGTCGCGGATCTGCGCTTCGGTAACGTCCCACGCCCAGAGTTCACAGTAGACGCCCAGCTCACGCACGCGGCGTGCGACCAGCTGCGTGTACTGCGAACCAAAATCGAGGATAAGAATGCGATGTTTATGGATATTTTCCGTCATTGACGCGTTTTCCAGAAAGTAGCTGACAATAAATAAACGCCCGGTGCTGACACCGGGCGAGAAAAATTAAGAACCCATACGGTAGTTCGGCGACTCTTTGGTGATCGTCACGTCGTGAACGTGGCTCTCCTGAATGCCGGCGCCGCTGATGCGGACAAATTCCGCTTTCGTGCGCAGGTCATCGATGGTGCCGCAACCGGTCAGGCCCATGCAGGAGCGCAGGCCGCCCATCTGCTGGTGAATGATCTCTTTCAGACGCCCTTTGTATGCCACGCGGCCTTCGATACCTTCCGGCACCAGTTTATCGGCGGCGTTGTCGGTCTGGAAGTAGCGGTCGGACGAGCCTTTGGACATCGCGCCCAGCGAGCCCATACCGCGGTAGGATTTGTAAGAGCGGCCCTGGTAGAGTTCGATTTCACCCGGGGACTCTTCGGTGCCCGCCAGCATGGAGCCGACCATCACCGCGCTTGCGCCAGCGGCAATGGCTTTCGCGATGTCGCCGGAGAAGCGGATACCGCCGTCGGCGATGACCGGGATGCCGGTGCCTTCCAGCGCTTCAACCGCGTCGGATACCGCAGTGATCTGCGGAACGCCCACGCCGGTAACGATACGGGTAGTACAGATAGAGCCAGGGCCGATGCCCACTTTCACGGCGCTGACGCCAGCTTCAGCCAGCGCGCGAGCGCCTGCGCCGGTAGCTACGTTGCCGCCGATGATCTGCAGGTCCGGGTATTTCGCGCGGGTTTCACGGATGCGCTGCAATACGCCTTCGGAGTGACCGTGGGAGGAGTCGATCAGCAGAACGTCTACGCCAGCGGCCACCAGCGCATCAACGCGCTCTTCGTTGCCCGCGCCCGCGCCAACCGCAGCACCCACGCGCAGACGGCCCTGCTCGTCTTTACAGGCGTTAGGCTTACGCTCGGCTTTCTGGAAATCTTTTACGGTGATCATGCCGCGCAGGTGGAAGCTCTCATCCACCACCAGCGCTTTTTCGACGCGCTTTTCGTGCATTTTTGCCAGCACCACGTCGCGGGATTCGCCTTCACGCACGGTAACCAGACGCGCTTTCGGCGTCATGTAGACGCTGACCGGCTGGCTCAGATCGGTAACGAAACGCACATCGCGACCGGTGATGATGCCCACCAGCTCCATATCTTCCGTCACTACCGGGTAACCGGCGAAGCCGTTACGCTCGGTGAGGGCTTTCACTTCCTGAAGGGTGGTGGTGGGCAGCACGGTCTGCGGGTCGGTGACCACGCCGCTCTCATGTTTTTTCACGCGCTTAACTTCTTCAGCCTGGCGCTCAATGGACATGTTTTTGTGGATAAAGCCGATGCCGCCTTCCTGCGCCAGCGCAATCGCCAGACGCGCTTCGGTCACGGTATCCATTGCTGCGGAGAGCATAGGAATGTTCAGGCGAATGGTTTTGGTCAGATGGGTGCTGAGATCTGCGGTGTTCGGCAGAACGGTAGAGTGAGCGGGAACAAGGAGAACGTCGTCAAATGTCAGAGCTTCTTTAGCGATTCGTAGCATGGCAATATCTCAACCTGGAGGTGAATGAGAACAGATAAAATATTGCCGCGGCATTATACAGAGCGTAACCGATTGCTTCCACACTTTTTTCAGAAAAAACCTTGCTAATGCGTCGTTCCACGTTACTATCGATTGATTAACCCCCTGATTTAAAATTTGATCCCGCTCACATGCCAGCAAACGCCAGCTCCACTATTTTTACCGTAAGCCGCCTCAATCAGACCGTCCGTCTGCTGCTTGAGCAGGAGATGGGTCAGGTGTGGATCAGCGGCGAAATTTCCAATTTTACCCAGCCCGCTTCCGGTCACTGGTACTTCACGCTGAAGGACGATACCGCCCAGGTGCGCTGCGCGATGTTCCGCAACAGCAACCGCCGGGTGACGTTCCGTCCGCAGCACGGCCAGCAGGTGCTGGTGCGCGCCAACATCACGCTCTACGAGCCGCGCGGTGACTATCAGATTATCGTCGAAAGCATGCAGCCGGCGGGTGAAGGGTTACTGCAGCAGAAGTATGAGCAGCTCAAGCAGCGCCTTGCGGATGAAGGGCTGTTTGCACAGCAGCATAAGCAGCCCCTGCCCGCCCCGGCGCGTCAGGTGGGCGTCATCACCTCTAAAACCGGTGCGGCGCTGCACGACATTCTTCACGTCCTGCAGCGCCGCGATCCCTCTCTGCCGGTGATTATCTACCCTACCGCGGTGCAGGGTGACGACGCCCCGGCGCAGATTGTGCGCGCCATTGAACTGGCGAACCGCCGTAACGAGTGCGACGTCCTGATCGTCGGGCGCGGCGGCGGCTCGCTGGAAGATCTCTGGAGCTTCAACGACGAACGCGTGGCGCGGGCCATTTTTGCCAGCCGCATTCCGGTGGTCAGTGCCGTTGGACATGAAACCGACGTCACCATTGCCGATTTTGTTGCCGACCTGCGCGCGCCCACGCCCTCTGCCGCCGCGGAAGTGGTGAGCCGCAACCAGCAGGAGCTGCTGCGCCAGGTGCTGGCCGCCCGTCAGCGTCTGGAGATGGCGATGGATTATCTGCTGGTGAGCCGCACCCAGCGCCAGACCCGGCTTCAGCACCGTTTACAGCAGCAGCATCCCCAGCTGCGGCTGGCGCGTCAGCAGACCGCGCTTATCCGCCTGCGCCAGCGCATGAGCAGTGCGCTTGATAACCAGCTGCGCCGGAGCGGTCAGCGCCAGCAGCGTGCCGAACAGCGCCTGAATCAGCAGCATCCTCAGGGACGGCTGCACCGGGCGCAGCACCGGTATCAGCAGCTGGAGTATCGTCTCAGCCAGACGATTGCAGCCCGCCTCAGCAGCACACGCGAGCGCTTTGGTAGCGCCCTCGCCCATCTGGAAGCCGTCAGCCCGCTGGCGACCCTCGCACGCGGCTACAGCGTCACCACGGCTCCGGATGGTGCGGTGCTGAAGCAGACGCGCCAGGCGCAGCCCGGCGACGTGCTGACCACCCGCGTGCAGGACGGCTGGGTGGAGAGCGAGGTGAAAACCGTTACTCCGGCGAAGAAAACCCGCAAGCGTAAACCGGAAAATCCGTAACGGCATCAGGGCCGGTCATTAACTATACTGCTGATATTCCTTTTTTTACGGCACCCGCCTTAACAAGGAGATCGGCATGACAGCATCCCGGTACGCTTCAGTAATCCCGCCCTACATCCTGCGTAAAATCATCGACCACGGGTCTGAACTACAGCAGCGCTGCGCGCGCCAGACCCTGACCCACGTCCAGACCCTGATGGCTCACGGCATTCCGAAACCTGCCGCGCCGCACGTCTCAGAAGCAGGCCAGCTAACGCGTGATATCTACGACGCGCAGAACAAGGAGCAGTTGCCCGGCGAGCAGGTGCGTTTTGAAGGGCAGCCGTCAAACGGCGACGTTGCGGTGGATGAAGCTTACGATTACCTCGGCATCACCCACGATTTTTTCTGGAAGAACTGGCAGCGTGACTCGCTCGATAATCAGGGGCTGGTGCTGTCGGGCACCGTCCATTACGGGCGCGAATACCAGAACGCCTTCTGGAACGGTCAGCAGATGGTGTTTGGCGACGGCGACGGCGAGATTTTCAACCGCTTCACCATTGCCATCGACGTGGTAGCGCACGAGCTGAGCCACGGCGTGACGGAAACCGAAGCAGGACTGATTTACTTCGAGCAGGCCGGGGCGCTGAATGAATCGCTCTCAGATGTGTTCGGCGCGCTGGTGAAGCAGTATCAGCGTAATCAGACCGCGGACCAGGCCGACTGGATCATCGGCGAAGGGCTGCTGGCGGAAGGCATCAACGGCACCGGGCTACGCTCGATGTCAGAGCCGGGCAGCGCCTACGACGATCCGCTGTTGGGGAAAGACCCGCAGCCGGGCCACATGGATGATTTTATCCGTACCCGGGAAGATAACGGCGGCGTACACCTCAACTCCGGCATTCCCAACCGCGCCTTCTACCTTGCCGCGACAGCGCTGGGCGGCTACGCCTGGGAAAAAGCAGGCCGGGCCTGGTATGACACCGTTTGTGACCGCTCACTTCCTCAGGATGCCGATTTCGCTACGTTTGCCCGGCTGACCATCAGCCACGGCGAACGACGCTTTGACGCCGGGGTAGCGGCCGCCATCGAAGAGGCGTGGAAGGCGACAGGAGTACTGTAATGAAGCTGCCCGAGCTGACCGATGATGCAGTGATCGAGCTGGCGCGTGAAGGCGGCGTGGCGTTTATTCCGCGCCTTTCGGCACCGCGGCGTATTGTGCTGGCTGAGCTGAATGCCGAGCAGCGTCAGCGCTTGCTCGATATTCTCCAGCAGGCGCTGCCGCAGGCGTTTCCGCCGGGCCAGCCTGATTCACCGGGTCGGGGCGATCAGCGTTACTACCGCATCCAGATCGTCTGGACCCGGCATGACAGCGCGGGCTATGCCGACATCGTGTTGCTGGTTCCGGAGAATGCGGCGCCGCAGGGGTTGCAGAATTTGTGGAAGCGTGGCGAAGACTGTATCTGTGACTAGCGCGGGAGCGGCACCCACTCGACGCGTTTTTTTGAGATCAGGCCGTGGCCGTGCTGACAGAAGTAGTCCACTGCACCGCAGGCTTTGAGCACCTCAAGCGGCTGATGGCAGTCGGGGCAGCGGGCTTCAGGGGTGAAATCGCGCTGGCAATGTTCGCAGTGCGCACCGCTGTCGGCGGGCACCAGGCTGTTACCGCATTCAGGACAGGTGAGTTCCATAGAGCCTCCGGGTGGGGTTTCCCCTTACCCTCTCGCGAAAAGAGAGAGTAAGGGTGAGGGCTTACTTCCCTTTTTTCAGGTGCTTAATCAGACGCTTACGCTTACGCATCTGGTTAGGCGTCAGGGTGTTACGCTTGTTGGCGAACGGGTTGTCACCGTCTTTGAACTGGATGCGGATCGGCGTACCCATGACGTCCAGCGACTTGCGGAAATAGTTCATCAGGTAGCGCTTGTAGGAGTCCGGCAGGTCTTTTACCTGGTTGCCGTGGATCACCACAATTGGCGGGTTATAACCGCCGGCGTGCGCATACTTCATCTTCACGCGACGACCGCGCACCAGCGGTGGCTGATGGTCTTCTGCCGCCATGTTCATGATGCGGGTGAGCAGCGCGGTGCTGACGCGGCGCGTGGAGCTGTCATAGGCTTCACGGACCGATTCAAACAGGTTACCTACGCCGCTGCCGTGCAGGGCAGAGATAAAGTGCACGCGGGCGAAATCGATAAAGCCCAGGCGGAAGTCGAGCGTCTCTTTGACCTGATCGCGCACTTCCTGGCTCAGGCCATCCCACTTGTTGACCACAATCACCAGCGAACGGCCGCTGTTGAGAATGAAGCCCAGCAGGGAGAGATCCTGATCGGAGATGCCCGCACGGGCGTCGATCACCAGCATCACGACGTTAGCGTCTTCAATCGCCTGCAGCGTTTTAATCACCGAGAATTTCTCGACGGTATCGGTGATTTTGCCGCGTTTGCGCACCCCGGCGGTGTCGATAAGCACGTACTCGCGCTCGTCGCGCTCCATCGGAATGTAGATGCTGTCGCGAGTGGTGCCCGGCATGTCGAAGACCACCACACGGTCTTCACCGAGGATACGGTTAGTAAGCGTAGACTTACCTACGTTAGGGCGGCCAACGATAGCCAGCTTGATCGGCAGATCCTGCGGGTTGAAGTCGTCTTCTTCCTCTTCTTCCACGCCTTCGCCGTTTTCGGCTTCGAACTGCGCCCAGTATTCGGCGTCTTCATCCACCTCTTCCTGCGGATCGACATCGTCCATCCACGGCACCAGCACCTGCTCCAGCAGGCTGGTTACGCCGCGGCCATGCGACGCGGCAATCGGGTGGATCTCACCCAGACCGAGAGAGTAGAAGTCCGCTACCGCCTGATCCGGGTCCAGACCGTCGGTCTTGTTAGCCACCAGGAAGGTCGGCTTTTCGCGCGAGCGCAGGTGTTTGGCGATAGCTTCATCGGCAGGCATCAGGCCCGCGCGCGCATCCACCATGAACAGCACCACGTCAGCTTCTTCAATCGCCAGCAGCGACTGCTCCGCCATACGGGTTTCCACGCCCTCTTCTGTACCGTCGATACCGCCGGTATCGATGCAGATGAATTCGCGCCCTTCTACTTCAGCACGACCGTACTTACGGTCGCGAGTCAGCCCCGGGAAATCCGCGACCAGCGCATCACGAGTGCGCGTTAAGCGGTTAAATAATGTGGATTTTCCAACATTAGGGCGCCCGACCAGCGCGACCACAGGTACCATTTTGAAAGCCTCTTTACTCAATAATTCATTATTTCAATGGCGCGAAAATACGCCATTTTTATAAACAGCAAACGGCCCCTGCGCACTGCAGGAGCCGTTTTTGTCAGGTTTTTCGCCCGGCGATTAACGCGTAATTGCGTACAGCGTACCGTCTTTTGCCTGAATCAGCAGCTTGCCTTCGGCAACCACCGGCTCGGTGCGCAGACCGGAGCTGTCTACCTTCTGCTGGGCAACAAAGCGACCGTCAGCGGTATTCAGCCAGTGCAGATAGCCTTCGCTATCCCCGACCACCAGATTTCCATTATACAGCACTGGCGAGGTGAGGTTACGGTGCAGCAGATCGCTCTGGGTCCACAGCGTTACGCCGCCTTCGGTGTTCAGCGCCAGGATGCGATCGTTCTGATCCACCAGGTAGATGCGGTTACCATCGACAATGAAGTCGTTAACCGAGCCGATTTCACGCTTCCACATCACCTGACCGGAGCGCAGATCCAGCGCGGTCATGTTGCCGTTGTAGGCCAGCGCGTATACCACGTTGCCCGCAACAACCGGCGTGGTGTCAACATCGCTCAGGCGATCGATTTCGGTCGCACCGGTGGCCTGGGAAATACGCTGCTGCCAGATCATCTGACCCTGCTGCATCAGCACAGCGCTGACGCGGCCGTTATCGCCGCCCACAATTGCCGCGCCGAACGCGGTTGCCGGAGCAGATTCGCCGCGCAGTGACAGCGACGGGATATCGAGGTTAACGGTCCACTTCACCGCACCGTCATTTTCGTTCAGCGCCTGCAGAATACCGTTGCTGGTATGAATAAGCACCATGCCGTCGGCAATCACCGGGCGGGAGATAGCTTCACCAGCCACTTTGGTCTGCCACGCTACGCTGCCGTCAGCGATATTCAGCGCGTAAACCTGCGCTTTTTCGCTGCCGACGTAAACCGTGCCACCGGAAACGGCGACGCCGCCGGAGAGCAGCGCCGGACGGTTTGCCGAGAAGAACCCGGTTTTTTCCGCCAGATCGATGGACCAGACTTCTTTTCCGTCGCTCAGGTTGACCGCTTTCACTTTGCCGTGACGATCGGCCGCATAGGCAATCCCGTCCTGCACCGCAGGATGCAGATTGGAGTAGAATTCGCCGATACCGTCACCCACGGAGGTGCTCCAGTTGGTTTGCGGTTCGAACTGGTTTTCCACGGTCGGGAGCGGTGACATCTTCACCACGTCCTCTTCGCCGCTAAACAGGGAACAGCCACTCAGCAGTGTGGCAGAAAGCAGTCCTGGCAGGAGTAATTTACGCAATTGCATCGGGTCCCTCTCAGACGGACAAATTATTAATTTTCATCTGCAACATTTCGCTCAGCGCCGGGGAGGTATTCAGTGCCGCCCCTTTACGCCATGCATCCAGCGCACCCTGCTTATCGCCTTTGCTCAGCAGTGCTTCGCCGCGCAGATCGGCAACAATCATTGACCAGCCTTCGCCCTTGATGGTATCCAGCGTCGCCAGCGCGTTATCGGCCTGCTTCTGCTGAACCTGAACGCGCGCGAGGCGCAGGCTGACGATGGCTTTCATATTTTCATCTTTGGTGGCGGCCTGGGCCTGGCTCAGCAGCTGTGCCGCTTTATCAAGCTCATTTTTATCCACGTGCTGCTGCGCCAGCTCAAGCGACGCGAACACACCGTAAATGTTTTTGTTGTCCGCGGCGAATTTCTCAACCGGGGCCAGCGTCTGTGCATCACCGGGTTTCACCGCGGCGATAGCGTTGTCATAGGCCAGCGAGGTTTCACGCGCCGTATCGGCCTGATGATCGTTCCAGAAGCGCCAGCCAATCAGTGCGCCCACGCCCAGCACCACACCGACAATCAGCGCTTTGCCGTTCTCAGCAAAGAAGCGCTTTACCGCTTCCATCTGGTCATTTTCGTTTTCGTAGATTTCCACGCAGTCCTTCTCCTTACGATAAATTACCGGGATTACCCCAGCAGCGCCTGCAGATGAGCGGCCAGCTCGCGCTGTGCGACGTTCTGCTGCTCACCGGTGCGCAAATCCTTCACCACCACGTTGCCCTCTGCAACTTCAGACTCGCCCAGCACCAGTGCGACGCGAGCGCCCCACTTGTCTGCACGCGCAAACTGCTTCTTAAAGTTGCCGCCGCCGTGGTTGGTCATCAGTTTGATGCCGGGAATAGCGTCGCGAACCTGCTCCGCCAGCCCCATTGCCGCCGTCTGCGTACCTTCGCCAGACGCGACCAGGTAAATATCGACAACGGATTCGGCTTTAAATTCCGGATTAACCGCCTGAACCAGTAAAACGAGGCGCTCAAGGCCCATCGCGAAGCCGACAGCCGGCGTAGCGCGGCCACCCAGCTGCTCTACCAGGCCATCGTAACGGCCACCGGCACAGACGGTGCCCTGTGAACCGAGGCTGTTGGTTACCCACTCAAACACGGTGCGGTTGTAGTAGTCGAGACCGCGCACCAGACGCTGGTTCACGGTATAGCCGATGCCCGCCGCGTCAAGGAACGCGCACAGACCCGCGAAGTGCTCGCGCGAGTCGTCGTCGAGATAGTCGCCCAGCGTCGGGGCGTCGTTGAGCAGCGCCTGCACGTCCGGATTTTTTGAGTCCAGCACGCGCAGCGGATTGGTGTACATGCGGCGCAGGCAGTCTTCGTCCAGCTTCTCTTTATGCTGCTCCAGGAAGGCCACCAGCGCGTCGCGATAGTTAGCGCGCGCGTCCAGGGAGCCAATGGAGTTCAGTTCCAGCGAGACGTGCTCCGCGATGCCGAGCGCGCGCCACCAGCGGGCGGTCAGCATAATCAGCTCAGCGTCGATGTCCGGCCCCTGCAGGCCAAACACTTCCAGACCTAACTGGTGGAACTGACGATAGCGCCCTTTCTGCGGACGCTCGTGGCGGAACATCGGCCCGATGTACCACAAGCGCTGTTCCTGATTGTACAGCAGACCATGTTCGATGCCGGCGCGCACGCAGCCCGCAGTGCCTTCCGGACGCAGCGTCAGGCTGTCGCCGTTGCGGTCTTCGAAGGTGTACATCTCTTTTTCAACCACGTCGGTGACTTCACCGATAGCGCGTTTGAATAACGGGGTCTGCTCTACAATCGGCAAACGGATTTCGCTGTAACCGTAGCTGCCGAGCACCTGCTTGAGGGTACCTTCAATGCGCTGCCAGAGTGCGGTCTCGGCAGGCAGGTAGTCGTTCATGCCGCGGATGGCTTGAATATTTTTTGCCACGTTAGTTCTCTGCTGTCTGATACAAAAAATGAACCCGTTCCCGGCGACACCGGCTTGCCGGGCGCCTCGCGGGTTCAATCATACACGGGAAGCTATCTGCTTCCCAATGTTGAGATTATTTTTCAAGTTGCTGGACGTGGATACGCTGGCTCTCGTCCAGCATCGTGGCTTTCGCGCGGATGCGGGCTTCGAGCTGGGCGATCATGTCGTCGTTGTCGAGACGATCCTTACGCAGGCCGTCTTCATAGAAGCCGCTTTTGCGGTTACCGCCGGTGACGCCCAGGGTCGAAACCAGCGCTTCGCCCGGCCCGTTCACCACGCAGCCGATAATGGAGACGTCCATCGGCGTGATGATATCTTCGAGACGCTGCTCCAGCGCGTTCACCGTCCCGATCACGTCAAACTCCTGGCGTGAACAGGTTGGGCAGGCGATGAAGTTAATGCCGCGCGAACGGATACGCAGGGATTTGAGAATGTCGAAACCTACTTTGATCTCTTCCACCGGATCGGCAGCCAGCGAAACGCGCAGCGTATCGCCGATACCTTCAGAAAGCAGCAGCCCGAGGCCAATCGCCGATTTCACCGCACCGCTGCGCGCGCCGCCCGCTTCGGTGATCCCGAGGTGCAGCGGCTGATCGATCTGCTTTGCCAGCAGGCGATAGGATTCCACCGCGAGGAACACGTCAGAAGCCTTCACGCTCACCTTGAACTGATCGAAGTTGAGACGATCGAGATGATCAACGTGGCGCATGGCGGATTCAAGCAGCGCCTGCGGCGTAGGTTCGCCGTACTTTTCCTGCAGATCTTTCTCAAGCGAGCCGGCGTTGACGCCGATGCGGATAGGGATGTTTTTGTCACGCGCGCAGTCCACCACCTGGCGGATACGCTCTTCGTTACCGATATTGCCCGGGTTGATACGCAGACAATCGACGCCGTACTCCGCCACTTTCAGGGCGATACGGTAGTCGAAGTGGATATCGGCAACCAGCGGCAGGTTAACCTGCTGCTTGATAAGTTTGAACGCCTCGGCGGCGTCCATTGTCGGCACGGATACGCGAACGATATCGGCGCCCACGCGCTCCAGCGCCCTGATCTGATTCACCGTCGCTTCCACATCCGTGGTGCGGGTGTTGGTCATGGACTGAACCGCGATCGGCGCGCCATCCCCAATCGGGACGTTACCCACGTAAATCCGTTTCGATTTTCTGCGCTGAATTGGCGCTTCGTTATGCATACTTTTCCCTCAGCAATCGCCCGTCTGTTACTGTGCTGCTGATTGTTCGGCATTGAGGGTGAGACGAGCAACCTGGTTTGTTCTGATAAAACGACTGAGATCGACAGGTTTACCCTGGAATTGAATCTGTACGGCCGCCGGCGCGCCAATTTTCAGGCGGTACGGCGTCTGGCCGGCCAGCGTTAAGTTGCCCCCGCTGCGCTGCATACCGCTGAACAGCTTTTTGCCGCTGGCATCGGTCACTTCCAGCCAGCAGTCGGCGTTGAAGCTCAGCTGCAGCGCGTTAGCATCCGCCGCCGCACCGGTTGGCGCAGCGTCAGCGGTGGTCGCCGGGGTCTGCGGCAGGGTGCTGATATCGGTTTGCGCAGGGGGAACTACTGCGGCAGCCGGGCTGTCAGTGGCCGCGGTAGCCGGTGCCGCCTCTGCAGGCTGTGCAGGTTCTGCGGCTGGCGCAACCGGCGCCGGTTGCGAAACGGTTTGATCCGGGGTGATAGTCTGAGGCTCCGCCGCGGTAGCGTCGGTTGCTGCCGCACCGGTGTTCAGGTCAATCGGCTGACTGGTCTGGTTGCCTTCATTCAGACGCGCGCTGGACTGATCGGCCATTGAAGTGATCTCATCCTGCTGCGCCTGATGGTTTTGCCACCACCAGGTGCCGGTCAGACCGACGACAACCAGGACCACCAGAATAGTGAAGCTCCACAGCAGGCCATCACGCTTTTTGCGGCGCTTGCCGAGCGTCATGCCCTGGACGGTATTCACTTTCGGACGAAAAGGTTCTTCTTTTTTCGCCGCCGGCAGCAGTTCTTCTTCAGGAATATGAACGACGCGGGCGTAAGAGCGAATGTAACCACGCAGAAACGTCGCTGCCAGATCGGCCGGCAGGGTGTCCTCTTCGATGTCACGGACGGTAGAAACCTTCAGGCAAAGGCGTTCAGCAACCGCCTGCTGGCTCAGTCCGAGTTGTTCACGAGCGGTGCGCAGGCGCTGGCCCGTGGAGAGTGCTGTATTTTGGTCGTGAGTGGCTTCAGTATTCATTAGCTGGACTGGTGGTACTGTTTAAAGTAAAAGAACCTGATGCAGAGCCGGAACCCGTTGGTTCAGCCCGCACCGCGTAAGCGCTCTGCGAAAAGCGGTGTTGCCCGCTACCCACCCGGTATAAGCGATGCATCCCTTGCAGATTAACCCCTGAACGGTCATCCGGACGCTCTGGCTCTGTTAACCATAGACAGCTTTTACCCCACTGTCTGCGCACGCCAGTCCGCTCGTCACGATGCCATCTCGCTAACCTGTTGTTGTGCCGTTACATACTGCCTCAAACCGGAAAAAAACGCACCGTAATTATTACGCCGGGCAGCGCACAGAACGCATAAACAGTCATTATATCCCACTGCGCAGGCTGAACATGCCGCCCGACAACCCTGGCGAGCGGCATAATGACTCACAATCAGACGGCTTTCACCGCGATTGGTTCACCCTGCTGGCGCTTTTTCATGGTGCGCTTAGTACGGTCAATCACCTCGCCCGCCAGCTGTCCGCATGCAGCGTCGATGTCGTCGCCGCGGGTTTTACGCACGATAGTGGTAAAGCCATAGCTCATCAGCACCTTGGAGAAACGGTCGATGCGGCTGTTGGAGCTGCGATCGTAAGGCGCGCCCGGGAAGGGGTTCCACGGGATCAGGTTGATTTTGCACGGCGTATCTTTCAGCACTTCTGCCAGCTGGTGCGCGTGTTCGGTGCCGTCGTTGACGTGATCGAGCATCACGTACTCGATGGTCACGCGCCCCTGGTTGGCGTTCGACTTATCCAGATAACGGCGCACCGCAGCGAGGAAGGTTTCGATATTGTACTTTTTATTGATCGGTACAATTTCGTCACGAATTTCATCGTTCGGCGCGTGCAGGGAGATCGCCAGCGCGACGTCGATCATATCGCCGAGCTTGTCCAGCGCAGGCACCACGCCCGAGGTGGAGAGCGTAACGCGGCGTTTGGACAGACCAAAACCGAAATCATCAAGCATGATTTCCATCGCCGGCACCACGTTCGTCAGGTTCAGCAGCGGTTCACCCATCCCCATCATCACCACGTTGGTGATAGGGCGCGTGCCGGTGACTTTCTGCGCGCCGATGATTTTCGCCGCACGCCACACCTGGCCGATGATTTCCGACACCCGCAGGTTACGGTTAAAGCCCTGCTGCGCGGTGGAGCAGAATTTACACTCAAGCGCACACCCGACCTGGGAGGAGACGCACAGCGTGGCGCGGTCTTCTTCCGGGATATACACGGTTTCAACCCGCTGGTCGCCGACCGCGATGGCCCACTTTATGGTGCCGTCGGAGGAGCGCTGCTCTTCGACCACTTCTGGTGCGCGGATTTCCGCCACTTCCTTCAGTTTGCCGCGCAGCACCTTGTTGATGTCGGTCATCTCATCAAAATCGTCGCAGCAATAGTGATAGATCCACTTCATCACCTGGTCGGCACGAAACGGTTTTTCGCCTAACGTTTGAAGAAACTCGCGCATCTGCTGACGGTTAAGATCCAGCAGGTTGATTTTTTCAGCTTTCGGGGAGAGCGCCGAGGATGACACCTCAGGCGTGGTAGTGCATTCAGACATAATTTTCTTCCGGCCTCGTTGTTACACGTTGTGGCCCCAGGAGGGTGAATTAAATAAAAAGGCCCCGGCAGCATAAGCATGTCCGGGGCGCAGTATTGTACAAATTCTCAGGCAGGGTTGCCATCACTGAACGCTGACGGGGGTAAATAAAGTGTAAATATCCCCGGCGACAGGATTAGCGGGTGCGCGGGCACACTTCGCCTTCAGCGAAGAAGTAGGCAATTTCACGCGCAGCAGATTCTACGGAGTCGGAACCGTGGGTGCCGTTCTCGGTGAAGCTGTCAGCGTAGTCGGCACGCAGGGTACCGGCCAGTGCGTTCGCCGGGTTGGTAGCACCCAGGATGTCGCGGTGACGCTGTACGGCGTTTTCGCCTTCCAGTACGGAAACCACGATCGGGCCAGAGGTCATGAATTCCACCAGACCGTCGAAGAACGGCTTGCCGTCGTGCTCAGCGTAGAAACCGCGAGCCTGCTCCACGCTCAGGTGCAGCATTTTGGTGCCGACGATTTTGAAACCAGCGGCTTCAAAACGCGCGAAGATTGCACCGATTACGTTTTTAGCGACGGCGTTCGGTTTGATGATGGAAAACGTACGTTCAATAGCCATTGATTACCTCTGTGAGTTGTTCTGTTAGCACCAGCAAACGCTGCCGGTTTTTGGCGTGGCGCGGATTATAAAGGCCCGTAGCGCCCTTGCCTATGGATGAAGGTAACATTTTTTTAAAATAGCGCGATTATCGGCAACACCGCGCAATTTACCCGCAGTTTGCCGCCTGCTGCCGGGAAATGCCTTCCCGCTGCCCCCTGATTATGCCCTGCAATCCTTACCATGATGAGCGCGTAATGTGACTTCCGGACGATCGCCAGCCTCACCGCATCGCGCCTTCACAGAAATGCCAGCGCGATCACAGCCTGAAACGTTACGTGTTACCTTTTGGGTTATTTGTTTTTAAAACAAGCAGATAGTTAGCCATCCCCCCTGCGCGGTTGCTACCTTTACTCCCATCTCGCACCCCGGTGCGCATTTTAGCCAGACGATAACAAGAGAGCGCTAAATGAGACGAGCCGTGAATGCCCTGCAAAACTTCGGTAAATCCCTCTACGGTCCGGTACTGATCCTGCCCATTGTCGGGCTGTTTATTGCCGTCGGTAATATTCTCGGCAATGGCAATCTCGCCGAGTACCTGCCCTTCCTCGGCCATACGGCGGTGCAGAATACCGGGCAGTTCATCGCCAAATCGGCGGTGTCGGTGCTGGCGAACCTCGCGATGGTGTTCGCGGTAGGTATCCCGATTGGTCTTGCCAGTCGCGATAAAGGCTACGCCGCGCTGATTGGCCTCGTGACTTTTATCGTTTTTATCAACGCCATGAACGTGACGCTGCAGTTGCAGGGCGACATCGCCCCGGCAGAGCAGATGCGCGCGGCCGGTCAGGGCATGGTGCTGGGCGTGCAGGTGCTGGAGATGGGCGTGTTCGCCGGGATCCTCACCGGCGCGCTGTCCGGTTACCTGTATAACCGCTATTCGGGGGTGCAGTTTTCCGGCGCGATGGCGATCTACTCCGGGCACTGCTTCGTTGCCATTATCATGCTGCCGGTTTCCATGCTGCTGGGCGTGATAATGAGCGAGCTGTGGCCGTTTGCCCAGCAGGGCATCAGCGCCCTGGCGCTGGGCATCAAAGGTGCCGGGCCGTTTGGCGTGGCGATCTATGGCTTCCTGGAGCGCATTCTGGTGCCGACCGGGCTGCATCATCTGGTCTACACCCCGTTCCTTTATACCGAACTGGGCGGCACGCAAGAGGTCTGCGGCTCGGTGTACCAGGGCGCACGCAACATTTACTTCGCTGAAATGGCCTGCCCGTCGGTGCAGCAGCTGAGTGCCACCACGGTGTGGGACGCGCGCGGTATCAGCAAGATGTTTGGCCTGCCCGCCGCCGCGCTGGCGATGTACATGATGGCGAAGCCGGAGCGTAAAGCCGCCGCCAAAGCCATCCTTATTCCCGCTGCCCTCACCTCCATGCTGGTGGGCGTCACCGAGCCGATTGAGTTTTCGTTCCTGTTCGTCGCCCCGCTGCTGTTTGTGGTGCATGCCGTGCTGACCGGCATTGGCATGATGCTGTTCCATCTCTTTGGCGTGCATGCCATCGGGGCCAACGGCTTCATCGATTTCATCCTCTATAACCTGCCGCTCGGCACCACCAAATCAAACTGGCCGATGTACATCCTGGTCGGGCTGATCATGGCCGCGCTCTACTTCCTGGTGTTCCGTTTCCTGATTGGCTACTTCGACATGAAGACCCCTGGCCGGGAAGAGGATGACGAGGAGACGCGCCTCTACAGCAAGCAGGAGTACCAGGCGAAGGGCAATAACGACGCGCTGGGCGCAGCTATCGTTGCCGGCCTCGGCGGACGCGACAACATCGACGTGGTGGATAACTGCTACACCCGCCTGCGCGTCACGGTGCGCGACGTGGCCGCCATCGACGAGCCGCAGCTGAAGGCCACCGGCGCGAAAGGCATCATCAAACAAGGTAATAACGTTCAGGTGGTCTACGGGCTGCATGTGAAGAAAATGCGAGAAGCAGTCGAACCGCTGCTCTGAAGGAGATAAATCATGTTGAAACCCCCTTTTATCTTAGCCATCGCCGGCGGCGGCAGCACCTATACCCCGGGCATCGTTAAAAGCCTGATGGTGCGGCTGGAGGATTTCCCGCTGGCGGAGATCCGCCTGTATGACATCGACAGCAGCCGGCAGGACACCATCGCGCCGGTGGTCGAGAAGGTGATTCGCGATCACAGCCAGACCATCACCTTTACCACCACCAGCGACCCGGAAACGGCCTTTCGCGGTGCGCATTTCGTCTTTGCCCAGATGCGCGTCGGCCAGTACAAGATGCGCGAGCAGGATGAAAAGATCCCGCTGCGCCACGGCGTGCCGGGCCAGGAAACCTGCGGCCCTGGCGGGCTGGCCTATGGGCTGCGCACCATTCTGCCGATGGTCGAGCTGATCGATCTGGTGGAGCACTACGCCGACAGCAACGCCTGGATTGTTAACTACTCCAACCCGGCGGCGATTGTGGCTGAAGGGGTGCGCCGCCTGCGCCCGCAGGCGCGGGTGCTGAACATCTGCGATATGCCGGTAGCGGCGATGCGCAATATGGGCGCGATTCTGGGCGTCGATCGCCATAAGCTGGAGGTGGACTACTTCGGCCTCAACCACTTCGGCTGGTTTACCCGCGTGATGGTGGACGGAGAAGATCGCCTGCCGGAATTGCGTCGCCACATTGCGAAATTTGGCCTGCTCACCGAGGACGCGGCGCAAACCGACCCGCAGCACTCGGACCCGTCGTGGGTGAAAACCTGGCGCAACATCCAGCCGATCATGGAGCACTTCCCGGAGTATCTGCCCAATCCGTATTTACAGTACTACCTGATGCCGAACGACATCGTGGCGCACCAGCGTCCGGACTACACCCGGGCCAACGAAGTGATGGACGGGCGCGAGAAAAAGCTGTTTGCCGCCGCAGAGGAGTACAAGCGCACCGGGATACTGCCGGACGCGTTCCACGTCGGGGTGCACGGGGCGTTTATCGTCGATGTCGCCTGCTCGCTGGCCTTTGATTTGCGCCAGCGCCATCTGGTGATCGTTGAAAACAAAGGGGCCATCGCCAACCTGCCTTACGATGCTATGGTGGAAGTCCCGGCTTACATCACCGCCAACGGCCCGGAGCCGGTGCGCATGGGCGCAGTGCCGCTGTTCCACCAGACCCTGCTGATGCAGCAGCTCGCCTCTGAACAGCTGCTGGTGGAAGCGACTATTGAGGGCAGCTATGAGAAGGCGCTGCAGGCATTCACCCTGAACCGCACCGTGCCGAGTATGCAGCACGCGAAAACGATTCTGGATGAGATGATCGCGGCTAACGCGGCGTACTGGCCGGAGCTGAAAAAAGCCTGGCAGGACGGGGAAGCCGTGAAATAAATCCAACCGTGCTCGCGACTTAGCAGGGGTGTGCTTGTCGGTATGCCAAAAAACACCGACAATCCGTTAACCATGTATGAAACGGAGGCACCTATGTCGACCCCTTTCTTTGTCGCTGCCGACTGGCTGGCAGAGCACATCAATGACCCGGAAATCCAGATCCTCGACGCGCGCATGGCCCCGGCCGGCCAGGAGCATCTGGATATCTCCATCGACTACCGCGCCGGTCATATTCCCGGCGCGCTCTGGTTCGATATCAATGCCCTCTCCGATCACACCAGCCCCCTTCCCCACATGATGCCGCGCCCGGAGAGCTTTGCCGTGGCGATGCGCGAGCTGGGCGTCAACAGCGATAAGCATCTGGTGGTGTATGACGGCGGTAACCTGTTCTCCGCCCCGCGCGCCTGGTGGATGCTGCGTAAATTCGGCGTGGTGAACGTGTCGATTCTGGCGGGCGGCCTGGCGGAGTGGCAGCGCGATGAACTGCCGCTGGAGCAGGGCGACGTCACCGTACCCGAAGGCGAGTTCACCGCCAGCTTCGACCCGGCGCTGGTGAAGCGTCTGCCGGAGGTGATGGTCGCCAGTTTCGAAGGCAGCGCACAGATCGTCGATGCGCGCTCCGCGGCGCGCTTCAATGCCGAAGCCGACGAGCCGCGTCCGGGCCTGAAGCGCGGACACATTCCAGGCGCGTTCAACGTGCCCTGGACCGATCTGGTGATCAACGGCCAGCTGAAAACCACCGACGAGCTGGAGGCGATTTTCGCCCGCCAGGGGGTAGCATTCGATAAGCCGATCATCGCCAGCTGCGGCTCGGGCGTTACCGCAGCGGTGCTGATGCTGGCGCTGGAAACCCTTGAGGTGAAAGACGTCACGCTGTATGACGGCTCCTGGTGTGAATGGGGCAGCCGCAGCGATACCCCCATCGAACCGGCGCCGTAGTCATGGATAATCGCCTGGCCTCTCTGCTCCAGCGCGGGGAGTCGTTGACCCGAGCTGAATACCGCGTGCTGTCGCACCTGACGGAACACCCGCTGCTGGTGGGAAAAATCACGGTGCGCGACCTGGCGCAGGCGACCTTTGTCTCAACCGCCACCATTATGCGGCTGTGTCAGAAGCTCGGCTTCAGCGGCTACAGCGAGCTGGTGTGGCACTGCAAGCAGCTGCTGGCCGATGCGCCGCATATCGCTCCGCATCCTGTCAGCCAGGAGCGTGAACTCCCGGCGCTGTTTGACCGCTTTCTGGCTAACTACCGGCAGACCTTTCACTGGGTGACGGCGGAAAAGATGGCGGCGTTTTCACAGCTGCTGCGCGAGAAGGAGCACTTCTTTCTCTACGGGGCGGGGTTTTCTTACCTGTTTGCCGAGTACCTGACCAAAAAACTGCAGGTGCTGGGCAAGACGGCGTTTATCTCCGGGCCGGGGGACAGCCGCAATATTTTCCTCAGCAACGCCTCACGCTACGAGGTGTTCGTGGCGGTATCGCGCAGCGGCGAGACGGAGCAGGTGCTGGATAAAGCGCGTATCGCGCACAACGTGGGGATGAACGTGGTGGCGTTTACCCGCGCCTCACCCAATACCCTGGCCGGGATGGCGGATCTGCACTTTCCGCTTTACGACGAGGCGGTGCACTTTGCCGCTGAAGCCGCGGGCATCACCTCGTTCGAGTCCAACCTGGTGTTGCTGATGGATTTGCTGCTGCTCAATGCCACGGAGTGACCCTGCCCGGCACGAGCAGGGCGGGCATCAGATAATGCGGTTGTTTTTGAAGTCCCGCAGGAAGCTGCCCCAGCGGCGTTCATAGAACGGCGTAATGTGGGCAATCATGAAGTGGCTAATGCCCTTCTCGCCCTCCACCACCTGGCAAATATCGATGGGTTCATCCCCCGGCAGCGTGTCGGTGGCAACGCTTCCCACCGTCTGGATCACCGACTCGATATCGCCGTCTGCTTCAATACCGATCAGCAGGTTCGGCTGCTCGTCCGCCTGTTCCTTGATGGAGCAGATAAACGCCCGTTTTACCGTCTTCAGCTCCCGGAACAGCGTGGTCAGAGAGTCCACCATCTGCGCCGGCGGCTCGGCCACGTCAGAAAGCAGCAGCGAGACGCCGCCCTCCAGCACCTGCTGGGTACTCAACGGGCTGCTGCCCTCTTTGCCGATCAGATGCTGAATTTCCGACGGGGTGAACTCTTTGCCGGTGGGCAGCTTCGGGTTCAGGAACAGCGTCTCGCCGAGGGTCATCTCAAACAGCGTGCGCACCGGCATTACAACAAACGCCTGCTCGGTTTCCACCGCCTCACGCAGCGCGTCCAGCGAGCTGAAGAATGGAATGGCAGACGCGCCGTCATCCTTTTCCCAGTGTTGCAGATCGAGCGCGCTGTCGGCGTCAACCGCCTCCCCTTCCGCCGCGCTGCCCGGCACCCACACCGTGGCGTTCAGCAGTTCGCGAAAGAAGGCCGGACGCCAGGCAGGCTCGGTGGCCGCCTGCTCCAGCAGGGTTTCCAGTCTGTTTTTTTCGTGTGTCATGGTTTTGCTCTGTGGATCAATATTAACTGCGCCGGGCTACCTGCCGGTGCCCGCAATGAAGAAGGTGGGCGCGCGCGGCTACCCACCTTACGACCCGCCATACCCCGCAGGGCAGGCTGTTACTCTGCGGTTAACAGGTTAGCAATGGTGCGCACGCCCAGACCGGTGGCGCCCGCCGACCACTGTTCGACCGCTGATTTACGGTAGGTGGCGGAGCAGTCGATGTGCAGCCAGCCCTGCTGGTAGTTATCGACAAAGTGTGACAGGAAGCCCGCCGCGGTGCTGGCACCCGCCGGATAGGCCGCGCTGCCGGTGTTGTTCAGCTCGGCAAAGTTAGACGGCAGCTGATGGCGGTGGAACTCGGCCAGCGGCAGACGCCAGAATGGCTCGTTTTCCGCCGCCGCGCTCGCCAGCAGTTTACCTGCTAACGCGTCATCGAAGCTGAACAGCGCATGGTAGTCATTGCCGAGTGCGGTTTTCGCCGCACCGGTCAGGGTAGCGGCGTCAATCAGCAGCTCCGGTTTCTGGGCGCAGGCGTCGATCAGGCCATCGGCCAGCACCAGGCGACCTTCGGCGTCGGTGTTCATCACCTCAACCTTTTTACCGTTGCGGTAGCGAATGATATCGCCGAGCTTGAAGGCGTTGCCGCTGATCATGTTGTCGGCGCAGCACAGGTAGAGCTTCACGCGCTTGTTCAGCCCGCGAGTGATGGCGAACGCCAGCGCCCCGGTCACGGTGGCCGCGCCGCCCATGTCGGACTTCATCGAGTCCATGAACGCGCTCTGCTTGATGCTGTAGCCGCCGGAATCGAAAGTAATGCCTTTGCCGACCAGGCAGGCATATACCGGGGCATTGTCGTCACCGGTCGGGTTGTAGTCGAGCGCCAGCAGTACCGGCTGACGATCCGAACCGCGGCCCACGGTGTGCAGACCCATGTAATTCTGCTCGCGCAGATCTTCACCTTTGGTGATGCGGTAGCTGACGTGGTCGCCGCCCGCGTCGTTCAGCAGATCCACCGCGCGCTGCGCCAGTTGCTCCGGACCCAGCTCTTCCGCCGGGGCGTTGATGGTGTCGCGCACCCAGTCGATGATTTTCAGGCGGCTGGTCAGCTCCTGCTGCTGCGCCTCGTCAAGCTGCGCCCACTCAACCTTGCGGGAGCCTTTCGGACCTTTGTAGCCCTGCCAGAATGCCCAGCTGGTGTCGGTATCCCAGCCTTCGCCCGCCAGCTGCACGTGCTTGATGCCCAGACCGTCGATTTTGCGCGCCGCGCGCTGAATCAGCCCGAGGTCGTCTTTCCCGTTAAGGTGCAGCGTGATGCCATCGTGGTTGATACTGTACGTTGCGTTCTCACCCCAGCGCGCATCGGCAGGTTGCGTGGTAAGCGTAATGTTCATGGCTTCTGTTGTCATTGTTGTGTCCTTGTTGGCTCATGAGTAAACATGAAAACGGGCCGCCCGGAGGCAGCCCGCTATACCCTGAATGAGGCGTGTTGCAGAAATATTTCAGCGCGTGCGCGCTCAGGCTTTCTGCTTCCCGCCATACGAAGAGTATGATTATTCTGCTTCATCTAACCAGACTAGCAGAATTGCTTCGAGAATTTTTTCGTTTGATGCCTGAGGATCGTCTTCAAAATCCTCAAGATCGCAAATCCACTGGTGCATGTCGGTGAAGCGTACCGTTTTCGGGTCCACGTCCGGGCGGCTGTCATACAGCGCCTCGCCGATTTCGCGGCTGTCGGTCCATTTCAGTCCCATATCAGTGCTCCCGCGCATGGTTGATGGTGTAACGCGGCATCTCCACCACCAGATCTTCGTCGGTGACGCGCGCCTGACAGCTCAGACGGCTCTCCGGCTCCAGACCCCAGGCTTTGTCGAGCATATCGTCTTCGTCTTCGCTGCTTTCCGGCAGAGAGTCAAAACCTTCACGCACGATGCAGTGGCAGGTGGTGCAGGCACAGGATTTTTCGCAGGCGTGTTCAATGTCGATGCCGTTGCGCAGTGCAACGTCAAGAATAGTTTCACCGCGCTTCGCTTCCAGAACTGCGCCATCCGGACAGAGATCCTGATGAGGCAAAAAAACAATCTTTGGCATATTAAACCTCGTCCACGGAATGGCCTTTCAGCGCGCGACGAACCGACTGGTCCATGCGGCGTGCGGCGAATTCCTGGGTTTGTTTGTCTACGTTTTTAATGGCTTGTTCTATTGCGTCAGCCTCATCGCCCGCGGCGGCGGCGCGTAATGCAGCAGCGGCCTCGTCGATAACCTGACGCTCTGCGGCGCTTAACAGCGCGGCATCGGCAACGAGCGCGCCTTCCAGACTCTCCAGCACGCGTGCGGCTTCGACTTTCTGTTCCGCCAGCATACGCGCCTTCACATCCTGTTCGGCAAAGCTCATTGAATCCTGAATCATGGTGGCGATCTCGCCGTCGGTCAGCCCGTAAGAGGGTTTCACCTGGATTGAGGCTTCAACGCCGGTGGATTTCTCCATCGCCGTGACGCTCAGCAGGCCGTCGGCATCCACCTGGAAGGTGACGCGGATATGCGCCCCGCCTGCCGGCAGCGCCGGGATGCCGCGCAGCGCAAAACGCGCCAGTGAACGGCAGTCCTGCACCAGCTCGCGCTCGCCCTGCATTACGTGGATGGACATCGCGGTCTGGCCGTCTTTGAAAGTGGTGAACTCCTGGGCGCGCGCCACCGGAATGGTGGTATTGCGCGGGATCACTTTCTCGACCAGGCCGCCCATGGTTTCCAGCCCAAGCGAGAGCGGGATCACGTCGAGCAGCAGCATTTCGCTGTCCGGCTTGTTGCCGACCAGAATATCGGCCTGAATCCCGGCCCCGATGGCAACGACTTTATCCGGGTCGATGGCGGTCAGCGGCGTGCGGCCGAAGAACTCGCCGACGCGCTCGCGCACCAGCGGTACGCGGGTGGACCCGCCTACCATCACCACTTCCAGCACCTCGCTGGCGTCCACCGCAGCGTCTTTCAGCGCGCGACGGCAGGCCATCAGGGTGCGTTTCACCAGCGGGGCGATCAGGGTGTCGAACTGGGCGCGCGTCACCTCGCCCTGCCAGCCAGCCACGTTAACCGTCGCCGTATCGGCAGCGCTGAGGGCAATCTTGGCTGCAATCGCCGCATCCAGCAGCTGGCGCTGCAGGCGGTTGTCGCTGCGATCGCTCAGGCCTGCCCGCTCACGGATGTGGTCGGCGAGCAGGTGGTCGAAGTCATCCCCGCCGAGGGCCGAGTCGCCGCCGGTGGCCAGCACTTCGAACACGCCGCGGCTCAGACGCAGAATGGAGATATCAAAGGTGCCGCCGCCGAGATCGTACACGGCGATCACCCCTTCCTGGCCGGAATCCAGCCCGTAGGCGATGGCCGCAGCGGTCGGCTCATTGAGCAGGCGCAGGACGTGCAGACCCGCAAGACGCGCGGCGTCTTTAGTGCCCTGACGCTGGGCGTCATCGAAGTACGCCGGAACGGTGATCACCACGCCATCCAGCTCGCCCGCCAGCGCTTCACTGGCGCGGGCCGCGAGGGCTTTCAGGATGTCGGCGGAGATGCGGATCGGGTTCAGCAGACCGGCCGGGGTGTTGATCATCGGCAGACCGTTTTCACTGGCCTGCAGCTGATACGGCAGATGGGGGTAGCGCGCCTGGATGTCTGCCAGCGAGCGGCCCATCAGGCGTTTTACCGAGCTGATGGTGTTGACCGGATCGTCGGCGGCCTGGGCGCGGGCGTCGAAACCGACGCTGTGCGTCCGGGCGGTATAGTGCACCACGGAGGGCAGCAGGTGCCGACCCTGGCTGTCGGCGAGGGTTTCTGCCTGGCCGCTACGCACGGTAGCAACCAGCGAGTTGGTAGTACCTAAATCGATACCAGCCGCAAGACGGCGCTGGTGAGGCGCGGCACTCATGCCGGGCTCACTGATTTGAAGTAAGGCCATGTTGAGCTTCCAGAAAATAATGCCGTACAGGCTTAAAAATCGAGTAGTTTTTCTTCGAGTTGTTCTGTTGCGCTGCGCAGTTTATCGAGAAAGCGCAGTTTACGCACGGTATCTGCCGCCGCTGGCCACGCGTTGCTCGCCAGTTCCTCGACCATCTGCTGATGCCGGGCATTGAACAGCCCGTCTACCCGCGCCATAAAGCCGTCCAGCCGTGATGCGTCGCGCGCCTGCTCGATCTCGTCCAGCTCTTCGCGCAGCTCCAGCTGCTCCATCAAAAAGGCGGTATCGCGCACGGTGTGCTGCTCGGAGGCTAAATCAAAGCCGTGCAGCGAAAGAAGGTATTCGGCACGCCCAAGCGGATGGCGCAGCGTCTGCCAGGCCTGGTTGATGGTGGCGGATTGCTGCACGGCGGCCAGCTGTTCGGCCTGCGGGCGACTGGCGAATTTATCGGGGTGAAACTGACGCTGCAGATCCTGATAGCGCGCCGCAAGGCTGGCGGTATCGATCGGGTAGCTGACCGGCAGGTCAAAAAGGGTGAAGTAATCCATAGCGTTCTCAGCGTTCTGATTATGCGTTTTCGCCCGGTGGCAGCACGCCACGGCAGCGAAAAGGGGTCGCCTGAAAAAACAATACCCCACGCACGACGGGCGCGGTGGGGTAAAGGTATCGCGGGTATCAGACGTGGAAGCTTTCGCCGCAGCCGCACTCATCTTTCACGTTCGGGTTGGTGAACTTAAACCCTTCGTTCAGCCCTTCTTTTACGAAGTCGAGCTGGGTGCCGTTGAGGAACTGCAGGCTTTTGCCATCGACAACCACCTTCACGCCTTTGTCTTCAAACACCGTATCTTCCGACTGGGGTTCGTCCACAAATTCCAGCACGTAGGCCATGCCAGAACAGCCGGACGTGCGCACGCCAAGACGCAGGCCAAAGCCTTTGCCCCGGTTAGCGAGAAAGTCATTCACACGCGCGGCAGCACTGTCGCTAAGGGTAATCGACATACAACAACCTCTGTATTTATCTCGTCATAGTTCAAATCGCGGGAAAACCACAGCAGGCGACGCACGGTCAGCCTGCCCGGTAGCGAATCGAATTATTTGGAACCCGCTTCGCGTTTGCTTTTGTAGTCCGCAATCGCGGCTTTAATCGCATCTTCCGCGAGGATAGAGCAGTGAATTTTCACTGGCGGCAGTTCAAGCTCATCGGCGATATCGGTGTTCTTGATAGCCTGCGCTTCGTCCAGAGATTTGCCCTTCACCCACTCGGTAATGAGGGAGCTGGAGGCGATGGCGGAGCCGCAACCGTAGGTCTTGAAGCGCGCGTCCTCAATGATACCGTCATTGTTGACTTTGATCTGCAGCTTCATCACGTCGCCGCACGCCGGTGCGCCAACCATGCCGCTGCCAACGCTCTCGTCGTTGTTGTCGAACGAGCCGACGTTGCGCGGGTTTTCGTAGTGATCGATTACTTTTTCGCTGTAAGCCATGATGATTTTTCCTTAAGTCGTAAACCGATTAGTGATGTGACCATTCGATAGTGTTCAGATCGACGCCCTGCTTGAACATCTCCCACAGCGGAGAGAGATCGCGCAGACGACCAATCGATTTGCGAACCAGTTCGATGGTGTAATCAATCTCTTCAACGGTAGTAAAACGACCTAAAGAGAAACGGATTGAGCTGTGAGCCAGCTCATCATTCATGCCCAGCGCGCGCAGCACGTAGGAAGGCTCAAGGCTTGCAGAAGTACAGGCGGAACCGGAAGAGACCGCGAGGTCTTTGAGCGCCATAATCAGCGACTCGCCTTCAACGTAGTTAAAGCTGACGTTGAGGATGGTCGGGACGCCCTGCTCCAGTGAACCGTTCAGGTACACTTCTTCGATATCTTTCAGGCCATCCCACAGACGGTTGCGCAGGCCGCGCAAGCGGTCCATTTCGCTCGCCATCTCTTCTTTCGCGATGCGATAGGCTTCGCCCATGCCAACGATCTGGTGCACAGGCAGGGTGCCGGAACGCATGCCGCGCTCGTGGCCGCCGCCGTGCATCTGGGATTCAATGCGGATACGCGGCTTACGACGCACGTACAGACCGCCGATGCCTTTCGGACCGTAGATTTTGTGACCGGAGAAGGACATCAGGTCAACTTTCAGCTGGGTCAGGTCGATCGGCAGTTTGCCAACGCTCTGGGTCGCATCCACGTGGAAGATGATGCCGCGCGCACGGCACAGGTCGCCGATGGTGGCAATATCCTGCACCACGCCGATTTCGTTATTTACATGCATGATGGAGACGAGGATGGTGTCCTCGCGCATCGCGGCTTCAAGCGCTTTAAGATCGATGATGCCGTTAGGCTGCGGTGCCAGATACGTCACCTCGAAGCCTTCGCGCTCCAGCTGACGGCAGGTATCCAGCACGGCTTTGTGTTCGGTCTTGCTGGTGATGATGTGCTTGCCTTTTTTCTGGTAGAAGTTGGCTGCACCTTTGATCGCCAGGTTGTCAGATTCGGTGGCACCGGAGGTAAAGACGATTTCACGCGGGTCCGCGCCAATCAGCTCTGCCACCTGGTTACGGGCGATATCTACCGCTTCTTCCGCCTGCCAGCCGAAACGGTGAGAACGGGACGCCGGGTTACCGAACGTACCGTCCATAGTCAGACATTGCATCATCTTCTCAGCAACACGCGGATCAGCAGGCGTAGTCGCGGAGTAGTCGAGATAAATCGGTAATTTCATTGCTCTTAAGCTCCGTACATCACTTCAATATGTCGAAGCAGGCCACCGGCGTCTTTCGCGCCAGTTTGGTGGGGCAACGTATCGCCCCCGGCCTGATTCAATTAAAACGGTAAAAAGGCTTCAGATTACGCGCGCAGCTTCACGTCGATGCCGTCCTGGCCACGGCCCGGACGCTGCGTCTCATGGCTGTGCTGACGGTCAGACACGTCCAGCACTTCCTGGTTGTTCACCAGCTCGCCAAGAGTAATGTTGTTCAGGAAACCGGTAAGACGGTCGCTGAGATCGCGCCACAGCGCGTGGGTCAGGCACTTATCGCCGCCCTGGCAGCCGCCTTTACCCTGACAGCGGGTTGCGTCCACGGACTCATCCACTGCGCTGATGACTTCGCCAACCGCGATGCTGCCGGCTTCTTTACCCAGCAGGTAACCGCCGCCCGGACCGCGCACGCTTGCCACGAGGCCATTTTTGCGCAGGCGGGAAAAGAGCTGCTCCAGATAGGAGAGCGAAATTCCCTGACGTTCGGAGATATCAGCCAACGGCACCGGGCCTGCTTCAGAGTTCAGCGCAACGTCCAGCATTGCGGTAACGGCATAGCGCCCTTTAGATGTCAGTCTCATGTCTTACCTCAAAAATGCCCCTCGAGACGGGGGTTTTGAATGGGATGTGTATCACATAGCAGGCGCAAGTCTGACATTCCCGACTAAAATGGTCAACTATTTACCTGACTATTTTACTCAAGTATTTAACCCGGTAGTTTACCGGGGTATTGCGTGCTGATTTATCCCGTTCTTCGCCCCCGCGCCGTTACGCTTGCGCAGGCCATTCAGGGCTATTTTTGCGGTTTGTTTTTCTGTTCCATCGAGGCCAGCATCCCGCGCAGGATGTTCAGCTCCTGGCTTTCAGGACGGGCGCGGGTGAACAGGCGGCGCAGCTTATTCATGACCTGGCCGGGGTGGCTGGCGCGAATAAAACCGGTATCCAGCAGCACCTGCTCCAGGTGACCATAGAAGCGCTCCAGATCGTCCACCAGCGGATACGGCGTCTCTTCCGGCTGCGCAGCGACAGGCTGTTCCTGAGTCGCCAGCCATGCCATACGCACTTCATAGGCGATAACCTGCACCGCCATCGCCAGGTTCAGCGAGCTGTACTCCGGGTTAGCGGCAATGGCGACGTGGTAGTGGCACTTCTGCAGTTCATCATTAGTGAGGCCAACGCGCTCGCGCCCAAAGACCAGCGCCACCGGCGTGTTCTGCCCTTCCGCCACGCTCTTGATGCCGCACTCGCGCGGGTCGAGCATCGGCCACGGCAGAGTGCGCGAGCGTGCGCTGGTGCCAACCACCAGGCTGCAGCCGGCAATGGCGTCGTCGAGGGTATCGACGATCTGCGCATTGCCGATCACGTCGCTGGCCCCGGCGGCCAGGGCAATGGCCTGCGAGTCTGGTTTCACCAGCGGATTGACCAGCCAGAGGTTAGTCAGGCCCATGGTTTTCATAGCGCGGGCTACGGAGCCCATATTGCCGGTGTGAGAGGTTTCAACCAGCACAATACGAATGTTTTGCAGCATAGCGATTCGGTACGAGGGAAAAATATGGCGGCATCCTACCATAAAGCGTCCGGATGATCCGCCCCTGCGCTAAGGATGTTGCAGCGATGTGACAATCGGGCATGCCGTGCCGTGAAGAAATCGACGCAGCGTGCGGCCTGCGCTGCTGTTATTTATTTATGCCGCGCGTCACCGCCATTTCCGCGCTGCGCTTAATAAAGAAAACTCTATTCCCTGCCAGAGAAATATCCCCTTGTTGCTGGGCACGGATAAAAGCCATACAGCCATCCGGGTGTGTAAGCGTTTAAAATAAATAAAGGTAACCGTTGCTAAAATTATTTCCCTGTGTCTTAATGGCGTCCTCGGTTTGGAATACAGACCTTATGAAAGCAGTTTTAGTAAAGCAGTCCTCAGTTCAGGCGTTATCAATAGATACCCTCCTCAATGAGCCTCCTCCTAAGTGCCAAATAAGTAACTCTCTAATATCAGGCCATCCTCGCTACTCAATGTGGCTCATCAATTAAGGAAATATCTATGTCTAACAAAATGACTGGTTTAGTAAAATGGTTCAACGCTGATAAAGGTTTTGGCTTTATCACTCCGAACGACGGCAGCAAAGATGTCTTCGTACATTTCTCTGCCATCCAGAGCGACAGCTTCAAAACCCTGGACGAAGGTCAGCAGGTTTCTTTCACCATTGAAAATGGTGCTAAAGGCCCGGCAGCAGGTAACGTTACTCCGCTGTAAGCTGCGCTAATTATCCGCGACGTTTACAATAGCGAAGAAGACATTACGTCTGAGCAGTTAAGCCCCGCAGATAATAAAAATAAACCCGCCCGGTGCGGGTTTTTTATTATCTGAATGTCGCCGTAAAAGCTGCCCTGATTTACTGTTGCCCGCCGACCATGTTGTGGGCGAGCCGGTAAATGAGGTTGCACCGCCCGGGCGCAAGGGTATATACTCCGCGCGTTTTTTCCGTTCTTTAACATCCAGTGAGACTAACCGATGCATCCGATGCTGAACATCGCCGTGCGTGCCGCGCGCAAAGCGGGTAACGTAATTGCCAAGAACTATGAAACGCCCGACGCTGTAGAAGCGAGCCAGAAAGGCACCAACGATTTCGTCACCAACGTAGATAAAGCGGCAGAAGCCATGATTATCGACGTGATTCGTAAATCGTATCCGCAGCACACCATCATCACCGAAGAAAGCGGTGAACATGAAGGTACCGATCAGGATGTGCAATGGGTTATCGATCCACTGGATGGCACGTCTAACTTTATCAAACGTCTGCCGCACTTCTCCGTCTCTATCGCTGTACGCATTAAAGGCCGTACCGAAGTGGCGGTGGTTTACGATCCGATGCGTAACGAACTCTTCTCTGCCGTCCGCGGTCAGGGCGCACAGCTCAACGGTTATCGTCTGCGCAGCAGCAATGCTCGCGATCTGGATGGCACCATTCTGGCGACCGGTTTCCCGTTCAAAGCCAAGCAGCACGCCACCCCGTACATGAATATCGTTAGCAAACTGTTCACCCAGTGTGCCGACTTCCGTCGCACCGGCTCCGCCGCGCTGGACCTGGCCTACGTGGCTTCCGGCCGCGTTGACGGTTATTTCGAACTGGGTCTGAAGCCGTGGGATTTCGCCGCGGGCGAACTGCTGGTTCGTGAAGCTGGCGGTCTGGTGTGCGATTTCACCGGCGGTCATAACCATCTGATGAGCGGTAACATCGTCGCCGGTAACCCGCGCGTGGTAAAAGCAATGCTCGCCGCTATGCGTGATGAGCTCAGCGAAGCCATGAAGCGCTAATCCATAGCGCGAATGAAAAAAGGCAGGTGCGCGAGCAGCTGCCTTTTTTGTTGCCGGAAATTCAGAACGGTCGCAGCCCGCCCCCCGGCGGCTGAGCGCTGAGCCACATCACCAGGGCGGCGACCAGCAATATCGCCCCGCCGCTCAGGGCCAGCGTTGCCCCGCCCACCCTGCGCCACAGCGCGGGCGTACTTCCGGCGCTCAGCCGCTGTGCAACGCGCCGGAAGCTGTGCACCAGCAGCGCCAGCGCCGAGATGGTCAGCGAGGTTCCCGCCGCCATCGCCAGCGCCGAGGCCATCCCCCAGCCAAACACGCCGATCACCTTACTGAACAGCAGCACCATCAGCGCCCCTGAACACGGGCGCATTCCCATCGAAAGGATAATCGCCAGTCGGGCGCGCCAGTCGTCGCTGTTAGCGAGCTGCTCGTTATCCGGCAGATGCTGGTGCCCGCAGCCGCAGTTAGCGTGATGCTGATGATGCGGGGTAAAGGCGGTGAAGCGGCGCGGCTGCGGCATCAGGCGGCGCAGGCGTTTTATCGCCCGGTAGCAGAGCAGCAGCCCCAGCGCGCCCACCAGCAGATAGCTCCCCTTCTCCAGCCAGAAACCGCTGAGGTGCAGCTGGCGCGCCGGCAGCTTCAGCAGCGTCAGCACCACGGTCACCAGCGCAATCGCCACCACGCCCTGCAGCAGCGAGGAGGCAAACGTCAGCCCGAGGCTGGTTTTCAGCCGCGACGGATGCGTGGCCAGCCAGGTGGTAATCACCACTTTGCCGTGCCCCGGCCCCAGCGCGTGGAGCACGCCATAGACAAAACTGAACAGCAGCAGCGACGCGCCCGCCTGCCCGGGGTTCTCTGCCACGCGCTTGAGCAGCTGGCTCATCTCACTGTTGACCGCCCGCTGCCAGCGAATACTGCTGATCATCACCTGCGGCCAGTAGTGCCAGAGCGCCAGCCCGGCCATCAGCATAAACAGAGCAAACAGCGCCAGCGGCCAGAACGGCAGCCAGCGGCGTGACGCGGTGCGTTGGGTAAAAATTACTGACATTGAAGCGTTACCTGCTGAGCAAATTGTCGACCTAAATTCATATCTTCCGGCGGCGCGTCCGCTTTATCGAGCGAAGAGGCGAAATCCAGCACCTCATCCCCCGGCGTCGGCGTCATCACCTTCAGCGAGCAGCGCGAGGCCAGCGCCGACGGCAGCCGGGCATCGCTCTCCTCGGCGTAGCTCATATCCACGTAGTAGCTCGGGTCGAAGGTTGAAAAAGTGTACGTCTGCCCGCTAAGCGGTTGCGCGGAAGCCAGCGGCAGCACGAAGTTAAGCACCGCCTGGTGGTTCTCCTCCTCCAGGCTATAAGACGTGGGGCGGTCGATGAACTTCACCTTTTTACCGTTGTGCCACACCTCGGTGAAATAGTGCTGGCCCAGCACGTTCGCCATCACCTCGGCGGCGAGCTTTTTCCAGACTTCCGAGCCCGGCGGGGCATCACCGGCGTCATAAAGAAGATCTGCTGAAGTAATTTCATCCATCGTCCAGCGCATTTTCAGCGCGATAAACTGGTCATCCCGCACTACCACCGTTGACTGCAGCGAAATAAAGCTGTGCGGATGCGCAAACGCCCCCTGTGCGCCGGCCAGCATCCACAACGCTGTCGCGCCGATAATCCCCTGCATTTGTCTGCGCATTTTTCCCTCAGATGCAAAATTCTGTGAGCCAGCCGCAATTCCGCAATGAAAAGCCGTCTGTCTCGCTTTCCGCCGGGTACAGGTTAGCTACTCTTAACGTTATTCAACATAACTGGAAAATCAGATGATGACACTATTATGCCCGCCGTCCTCTGCGCTCTCCAGTCCGCAGCGTCGCTGCCAGGTGTTATTGATGCTCTATCTGCCGGGACAGATCGTGACGCCAGAAATTCTGGCACGCGTGAATGGCGTGGACGACAGCATTGCCCGACAGGATATTCTGGACGCCAGCGAGGAGATTGCCCGCTTTCACCGGCTGACGATCCTGACCCTTGAAGATGGCAGCTACCGGATTGACGGCTCCGCCCTCGATCGCCGCCTCTGCCTGCTGCACTGGCTGCGGCGCGGCCTGCGCCTGTGCCCGCACTTTATTGAGCAACACTTCACGCCAACGCTGAAGAGCGGTCTGCGCACGCTCGGCATCGCCACCGCGCTGTATGACGACACGAATCTGCAGGCGCTGGTCAACCTGTGCGGTCGCCGTCTGCAGCGCAGCTTTGGCACCCGCGATGTCCAGTTTCTGCGTCTTTACCTCCAGTACTGCCTGCTGCAGCACCATGACGGCCTGACGCCGGAGTTTACCGAGCCGCAGCAGCAGTGGACCCAGACCCGCGCCGAGTATCTGGCGGCGCAGGAGATTGTGCGGCACTGGCAGCGGCGAGTGATGCAGCTTCCCCATGAAAACGAGCAGCGCTTCCTCGCCCTGCTGTTTATGATGCTGCGCACCCCGGACCCCCTCAATGACAGCCACCAGCAGGATATCCGGCTGCGGCTCGCCATTGGTCAGATGATCGAACGCTTCCGGGCGCTGTCCGGCATGACCTTCAGCGACGAACAGGGGCTGGCCGATCAGCTCTATATTCATCTGGCGCAGGCGCTGGAGCGCTCGCTGTTCGGCATCGGCATTGATAACAGCCTGCCGGAAGAGGTGTACCGGCTCTATCCGCGCCTGATGCGCACCACGCGCGAGGCGTTCCGCGGCTTTGAAACCGAGTACGGGATCGACTTTTCCGATGAAGAGGTGGGGCTGGTGGCGGTGATATTTGGCGCGTGGCTGATGCAGGAGAGCGATCTGCATGAGAAGCAGGTGCTGCTGTTAACCGGTAACGACACCCGGCTGGAGCAGGAGATTGAGCAGCAGCTGCGCGAACTGACGCTGCTGCCGCTCAACATTCGCCATCTGACGCTGCATGCTTTCCAGCAGCAGGGCGCGCCCAGGGAAGCGGCGCTGATTATCACGCCCTACGCCACCTCGCTACCGCTGTTTTCACCGCCGCTGATCCACGCCACCATGCCGCTGGGGGAGCATCAGCAGGCGCGGATCCGCGCCATCCTTGAAGCCTAACGCGGCGCTGCCACGCCGGGACGTAACAGCAGCGCCGGCAGCGCCACCAGCGCCATCACCCAGAACACGCCGTTATCGAGATGCTGGTAGAGGTAGCCCGCAATCATCGTCATGATGGCGATGCCGCCCCCCATTGCCACCGCGGAGTACATCGCCTGCAGGCGAATCACCTCGGTGCCTTTGCGCGCAGAGATATAACGCATCGCCGCCAGATGGCAGACCGTAAAGCTACCGCAGTGCAGGATCTGCATCACGATGAGCCACGGCAGATCGGTGGTCCAGCCCATCAGCCCCCAGCGCACTATGCCGCTGATGCCTGAGAGCAGCAGCAGCCCGCGTACCGAAAAGCGGCGGAACAGCCTGTTACTCAGGGCAAACACCAGGATCTCCGCCACGACGCCCAGCGACCACAGATAGCCCACCACCGACGCGGAATAGCCCGCTTGTTGCCAGTAAATGGCGCTGAAACCGTAATAGGCGGCATGCGCCCCCTGCAGCAGGGAGACGCAGGCGAGAAAACGCCAGCTGCTGCCGATAAGCGCCCGCCACGCCGGCCAGCCTGCCGCTTCGCGACTGCGGGCTTCGCCCTGCGGCATCACCGACGGACGCAACAGCATACCGAGCAGCATGGACGCGATACCGATCGACAGCAGCACCAGAATGGCGCGGTAGTCATAGAGACTGACCAGCTTACCGGTCAGAGCTGAGCCGACCACGAAAGCAATCGACCCCCACAGCCGCACGCGGCCATAATCCATTGCGATTTGCCGCTGCCAGGTGCCGGCCAGCGCGTCGGTGAGCGGCACCAGCGGGGAGAAAAACAGGTTGAAGCCGACCATCACCACAAACAGCCAGGCGGCGGCAGTGCCCAGCCAGAAGGCCAGCGCGAACACCAGCGTCAGCAGCGCAAGAATGCGCAGGGCAAAGACCAGCCGGGAAGGATCCTGTACGCGGGGAGCCAGCAGCAGGCTACCGAGAAAACGGGCGATCAGCCCTGCCCCCAGCAGTAAGCCGATAGTTTCCGCTGGCAGGCCAACGCCCTGAAGCCAGACGCTCCAGAAGGGCAGAAAAATGCCGTAGCTGAAGAAGTAAGTAAAGTAGCTGAGCGCCAGCCAGTTTCTGGAATGCAGTCCCATGAATCCCTCCCGTTTTGGACGGCGATAGTCTCGCGGGTAATCCCTCACCATGCAAGGCGTAACATCAAGTTAACATTATTTATCGGCCTCTGAATGCGCCTGCATGAGAGGCGTCTGGCGTTGCTCTGCCATTTAAATAGCGCACAATTAAATTGTTTATTAAATTTTTGCTTGCAATGTAAAATCCAGGCGCTATAGTTCACTCCATCAACCGGCACTTACGCCACCATTTAAATAGCACACTACACAATAGCAGGAGATTAAAAATGACAATCAAGCATTCTGTTCTTGCCGCAGCCGTACTGGCCTCCACCGTTGCTCCCTTCGCCCAGGCTGACAATGCGCCTGCTCCGACTGCCGGCGTAGCGACTTTCCTGAGCGCACTGAACGGCGCCGGCGGCAAGCCGCTTGAGCAGCTCTCCGTCCAGCAGGCGCGTGACGTCCTGATCGGTGCGCAGAAAGGCGCTGCCCTGCCAGCCGCTGACGTCAGTGAAAAAACCATTACCGCACTGGGTAAGCCGCTGACGCTCACCATCGTGAAACCCGCCGGGGCAACCGGTAAACTGCCGGTGTTTATGTTCTTCCACGGCGGTGGCTGGGTGCTGGGCGACTTCCCGACCCACGAGCGTTTTGTACGCGACCTGGTGAATGCATCCGGCGCGGCGGCGGTGTTCGTTAACTATACGCCGTCACCGGAAGCCCACTTCCCGGTCGCCATCACCCAGGCGTATGAAGCCACGAAATGGGTGGCGGAGCACGGGGATGAAATCGGCGTTGACGGCAGCCGTCTGGCGCTGGCGGGCAACAGCGTCGGCGGTAACATGGTCGCGGCCGTGGCCCTGCAGGCAAAACGTAACCACACGCCGGCGATCCGCTATGAAGTGATGTTCTGGCCGGTCACCGATGCACGCTTCGACACCGCCTCATACGACCAGTATCAGGACGGCTACTTCCTGAGCCGCAACATGATGAAGTGGTTCTGGGACAACTACACCACTAGCGAAACCGACCGCAATAACATCCTGGCCTCGCCGCTGCGCGCCAGCAGTGCCGAGCTGAAAGGCCTGCCGCCGACGCTGATCCAGACCGCTGAACTTGACGTGCTGCGCGATGAGGGTGAAGCCTTTGGCCGCAAACTGGATGCCGCCGGTGTCCCGGTGACCGTCACCCGCTATAACGGCATGATCCACGACTACGGCCTGCTCAACGCCCTGAGCCAGGAGCCAACCGTGCGCACCGCGCTGGCCCAGGCCGGTTCCGAGCTGAAAGCGCATCTGAAATAATCCCCTGTCAGGCGGCTCCGGCCGCCTGTCTTTCTTCTCTTCTCACGGCGCGCCATTGCCGTTTCGCGGCAGTGTTAACGCCGCATCCTGCTAAACCCGCCCTGCGCTTCCTGCTACACTCGAAGCTTCACAACAGGCAAACGGGGCAATAAATATGTCGGAAAATCAATATCAACCGCCAAAAGTCTGGACCTGGAAACAGGGTGGCGCAGGCACCTGGGCATCCATTAACCGTCCGGTTTCCGGGGCGACCCACGATAAAGCGCTGCCGGTGGGCAAACATCCGCTGCAGCTCTACTCCCTGGCGACGCCAAACGGGCAGAAGGTGACGATCCTGCTGGAGGAACTGCTGGCGCTGGGCGTTACCGCAGCAGAGTATGATGCCTGGCTGATCCGCATCGGCGATGGCGATCAATTTGGCAGCGGCTTTGTGGGCGTGAACCCGAACTCAAAGATCCCGGCGCTGGAAGACCGCTCGCAAACCCCACCGCTGCGCGTGTTTGAATCCGGGGCGATCCTGCTCTATCTCGCGGATAAGTTCGGCCACTTCCTGCCGAAAAGCCATGCCGGCCGCACCGAAGCGCTGAACTGGCTGTTCTGGCTGCAGGGCTCGGCGCCGTACCTCGGCGGCGGCTTCGGGCACTTCTATCACTATGCGCCGCTGAAAATTGAATACGCGATTGAGCGTTTCTCAATGGAAGCGAAGCGCCAGCTCGACGTGCTGGACCAGCAGCTGGCGACTCGCCGCTTTATTGCCGGGGATGAGTACAGCATCGCCGATATCGCCATCTTCCCGTGGTATGGCGCGCTGGTGCTGGATGGCATCTACGAGGCCGCCGAGTTCCTCGACGTGAAATCCTATAAGAACGTGGTGCGCTGGGCTGAAGAGGTGGCGAGCCGCCCGGCGGTGAAGCGCGGGCGGATGGTAAACCGTCTCTCTGGCGATCCGGCGTCGCAGCTGCATGAGCGTCACGACGCGTCAGATTTCGACACCCGCACCGCAGACAAGACGCAGCCGTAACCGCATTCCCTGCCCCGGCGGCAGGGAGTTTTTTACTGGATACCCGCCTCGATAAATACCGCTTTGGCGGTGAACATCGCATTCAGCGCCGCCGGGAAACCGGCGTACAGCGCCATCTGGATAATCACTTCAATAATTTCTTCGCGGCTGCAGCCAACGTTAAGCGCCGCGTGCAGATGCACCGCCAGCTGCGGCTGGGCGTGACCGAGCGCAGTCAGCGCGGCGATGGTCGCCAGTTCGCGACTTTTCACATCCAGCCCCGGGCGGCTGTAAACGTCGCCGAAGCCGAATTCAATCACGTATTTGCCGAGATCCGGCGCGATGTCGGCCAGTGCGGCGATCACCTTTTCGCCGGCAGCGCCGTCGATGGCGGCAAGGCGTGCGAGGCCGGTGTCATAGCGGGATGGGGTCATGATCGTGTCTCCGTTGTGAATGTGGAGACAACGGTAAGGCTTCGAGTTAACTCCAGGTCAAGCACTGTTTTTCAGCAGCGCGTCATCATACCAGGCCATTTTCACTTCCAACTGATGCAGATGCGCCTGCTGCTCTGCCAGCCGCCGGGCCAGCCGCTCCGCGTGATGAGCCAGCAGCGTGCGCCGTTCGGCCAGCGTGCTGTCGCCCGCGCTGCGTAACTGCGCGTAACGCTGAATCGCCTCCAGCGGCATATCGGTGGCCTTCAGGCGTTTAATGAAATTTACCCACTCAATATCGCTTTCCCGGTAGTCGCGATGGCCGCTGGCGTTACGCCCCGGACTCAACAGACCGAGTTTTTCGTAATAGCGCAGGGTATGAACCGACAGCCCGGTCAGCTGCGCAAAGGTCTGAATACGCATGTGCCCTCCTGCAGGCATAAAAAAAGCCGCTCGCGGCGGCTTTTTCAGCGGGTATACGCTTACGCGTAAACCGGGAAACGGGCGCAGATGTCGAGCACTTTGCCTTTCACGCGCTCGATAACCGCATCATCATGGATGTTGTCGAGGATGTCGCACATCCAGCCAGCCAGCTCTTTGACTTCCGCTTCCTTAAAGCCGCGGCGGGTCACGGATGGCGAACCGATACGGATACCGGAAGTGACGAACGGGCTTTTCGGATCGTTCGGCACGCTGTTTTTGTTCACGGTGATGTTGGCGCGGCCCAGGGCAGCGTCAGCATCTTTACCGGTCAGGTTTTTATCCACCAGATCCAGCAGGAACAGGTGGTTTTCAGTACCGCCGGACACCACTTTGTAACCGCGGTTCAGGAACACTTCCACCATCGCTTTGGCGTTTTTTGCCACCTGCTGCTGGTAGGTTTTGAACTCCGGCTCCATCGCCTCTTTCAGCGCGACCGCTTTCGCCGCGATAACGTGCATCAGCGGGCCGCCCTGCGCGCTCGGGAATACCGCAGAGTTCAGTTTTTTGTACAGCTCTTCGCTGCCGCCATTGGCGAGGATCAGACCGCCGCGCGGGCCAGCGAGCGTTTTGTGCGTTGTGGTGGTGACCACATGCGCGTGCGGAACCGGGTTCGGGTAAACGCCAGCAGCAATCAGACCCGCCACGTGGGCCATGTCAACGAACAGGTATGCGCCGATGCTGTCAGCGATTTCACGCATTTTCGCCCAGTCAACGATGCCGGAGTAAGCCGAGAAGCCACCGATGATCATCTTCGGTTTATGGGTCTGCGCCTGCTTCGCCATGTCTTCGTAGTCAATTTTACCGGTCTCATCAATACCGTAAGGGATGATGTTGTACAGTTTGCCGGAGAAGTTAACCGGGGAGCCGTGAGTCAGGTGGCCGCCCTGCGCCAGGTTCATACCCAGCACGGTATCACCCGGTTGCAGCAGCGCGGTGTACACTGCGAAGTTAGCCTGGGAGCCAGAGTGCGGCTGGACGTTAGCGTAGTCAGCGCCGAAGAGCGCTTTTGCGCGGTCAATCGCCAGCTGCTCGACGATATCCACATATTCGCAGCCGCCGTAGTAGCGCTTGCCCGGATAGCCTTCCGCGTATTTATTGGTCAGCTGAGAGCCCTGCGCCTGCATCACGCGCGGGCTGGTGTAGTTCTCGGAGGCGATCAGTTCGATGTGCTCTTCCTGACGTACTTTTTCCTGCTCCATAGCCTGCCACAGTTCGGCATCATAATCGGCAATGTTCATTTCACGCTTTAACA